>JACCDH010525891.1_pt1 | contig 33695 bp, 36 predicted proteins | sample 7442481 | NCBI WGS metagenome assembly JACCDH01 (sample SAMN15323433, study PRJNA562643) | freshwater metagenome | isolation source: river surface water | place: USA:Blue River Watershed | collected 2017-08-15
ACATAATCCGTTAAATAACATCTGATAATTTAGAATTAATTTTATGGTTCTCAAAAAAAATATTGTGTGTACAAAATATATACAGTATATATTTGGTTACATTATATTAAAACAGTGTGCAAAAAAGCTGTAACCTAATATATACAAAAATGTTACATTTTATATACAAAATTATTTAAAAAATTATATTGTTTAATATATAATGGATTATTATTGCAAAAAATGTAATAAAACTTATAAATCAAGAATGGGAATTTATAGACATAATAAAAAATGCAAACCAGATACAAATGATGAAAATGAATTAAATAACAAATGTAAATATTGTGAAAAAGAATTATTTAATTACGTGAGCAAATGGAGACATGAGAAAAAATGTGAATTAAATAGTAAAACAATTACAGAAACTGTTCAAATTATGCGCGAAGAAATTAAAAGTTTAAAACAACAAATAAATCACACCAAACCACAAACAATAAATAGTAATAATAATAATAAAAATATAACTAACAATAATCAAAATATTATTTGTGTGTTTCCATTTGGTAAAGAACCACCAAATTCCTTGTCTATGGAATATTTAATTAAAACACTAACAGAAAATGGTATTAATTCAGTAATAGATATTGTGAAGAAAAAACATTTTAATCCAGAACTTCCTCAACTACATAATTTCTGTGTAACAGCAAGAAACGATGGTTATGCAAGTATAGTTGATCCAGAAACTAAAAAAATAAAGTATGTAAATAAAAAAGATGTTTTTGACAAAGTATATATGGGTGTGGTATCAGATGTTAATACAGTAAACAAGGTGTCTGGAGATCATAAAGAAACAATTGACAAGATAAATAATATTCCGGTTTCTAAAAAAATATTAAAAAAACTTCATAGTGGAATTAACGAAGAGGCTTATCATAATAGAGAATTAGTAAAAGAAACATGGAGCACAGCAGAATTTAATAATTCTGGTGCAAACCAAAAAGAAAAAAAATTTATATTTGATTTAAATGATTCAGATACTGACTGTGATTATGAATATGATAATTCTAGTACTAATAATGATTCAAAACCATCTATTATAAATAAAATTCAAGAACTAATAAATGAAATCGAATCCAAATCATATTTGTTTATGTAAATAAAAATAACTAGTGTCTACAATAATTAATGTCTATAATAATTAATGTTCGCACAAATTAATTTCTCTTTGATTAAATGTTTGTTTGTAAAAAGTTCTTTCTTTCATTAATTCTAATCGAACTTTTTTAGCATCTTCCCAATCATATGTTTGTGGTGCAATATCTTTGGTTGACTTAATTCTAACATTAGGATTTACTAACCAGAATACTAAAATAGTTCTAGTTTTTGGTTGATCAGTATTATTAATCATATCGATCTTATGAACAAAATTATTTGGAAAAACAACTAAGGATCCTTCTTTAATAGTTGATTTTCCAATTGGTACTAAGTTTTTATTAAACAGATTATAAACTGGTTCAGGAGGATATTGGGGTGTTCCCATAACAAGGTATCCGGCTTCTTCCTCATAATATGTTCTTTTAAAATATAATTTAGCATCAAAACCATCAGGTTGCTCTAAAGTACAAGAAGCTGTTGCCACAATATTTTCATGACTCATTCCTTCCACATGCCATGATCCCAATAATGAATCATGAGGTCCCAGAGTTACCTGAACAATTTTAGTAATAACTTGAAGATTTTTATTTTTAAGACTATGTGGGATTAAATTACGTGTGGTATAACCCTCGATATCTTCTTCATCTTGAAATATTTTAATACTATTAGCATACGACCATGCTTTTTCTAGTTCAGGTAATACTTGTTCAAATAGTTTTTCAATAGTTTTATACATGGGATTCTCACCAATTGGTAAATTATTAATATAGCTTGAAATAGTACACTTTCCTTCTGAATTAATTTTGAATTCACTTGGTAACCATTGATATTTTGAACTTTCATATGGTCTTTTCCAAAAGTCAAATTTTTTGGGTTTAGATTTTTTACCTTTAACTAACGGATAAACAGATGGATGAACTAAATCTCTGACTCTATTTTCTGATCCAGGATGATAATCAACTACGGTTGAGCTAGCAAATTTATTAACTAATTTTAATAATTCGGTTTGGGTTTCTTTATTTAATTTACCACATGTAATACCGGATTTATTAAAATCAGTTATTTCTCTGGATTGATACTGTTTAGTTTTATTATTAATTTCGGGTAATTTTGTTTGATAAAATTCAAATACTTTTTTGCTTAAAACCAGGTAATCTTCATCACTGTCACCTGTATCCTTATTTTCATCTTCATAATATTTAATAATTTCACTACTAACAGATTCTAAATAATGAAGATATTCATCAACAACATTAATTTTATGAAAATTTTCATTAATTACATTAATTTTATTATCATTTGACATTATAAAAATAGTTATTTTATAATCACAAATTAATTCAAATTTTTATGTAGTTCTAAATTAATTAACCATAATAGTTAGTACATTTAACATTATCAATAATTAATTCCCATGGTAAACCAGAGAAATCTTCAGGTATTCCTTGTATTTCCCGATTATTATTAATAAATCCATTAGATTTTAATGAACTAATAATTTCTTGATAATTATTTTCTCTTTTTTCAATTTCTTTTCTAATATATTCTTTTTGATCTTCTCTAGCTCTATCGAGTTCAAATTTAGTTCTTGCAATAGAGCATTTATGAGTGGCAACAATATATGAATAAAAATTATATCCACTTGAATTAGCCCCATTTATATTCCCACCAATTAATTTTAATTTTTCAAATAAATTTTTGAATTTTTCAATACGAACAAAAAATTGTCTTCGATATAGTTCTATTAATAAATCTGTTAGTTGTGAACCACTTACAAGTTCTAATAATTTATTTTTATACAAAATGTTAATTATTTGATTAAAAAAGTCATCGGAATTAAAACAGTTGATAATTAATGACACCAAATTACTTTTATCAATATTATTAACTATAATTTCTTCAAACTTTTCCAAATTATTTAAAATATTTTGACTTATTCCCCACATATTAGTCATTAGGTGATCTAATAAATTAAATGTGCTGTTTGAAAAGTATAATTTTATTAAATTAAAACGATCTTCTTCATTATCAAATGTAATTGATTGAGAATCAAGTAACTTGACAATAATAGATATATTTGAAGAAGGATTATATTTATTATAAGAATACCATTCAATTCTATTTGTTACTAATACATCCCATAAATTTTTTTTACCATAACCATCAAACAATACATATAGCGGTTTATATTCGATTTGTAATTCTGGATTTTTCCATAATTTAAATTTAAAGAACTCCATAAAAGCTTCATTTGATTTTATAAATGATTGTCTTTTTAAAATTTTTATTAAGGCGGATTTAATATCTTCATCTCTAAATTTAATATTGGTTCTTAACAATTTCATAACTTGGTGCAAGTTTAAAGCAATACATTCAGCCAAAATTAAGTGGCTATATCCATTTGAGTCAAATACTGAAGAAGTAATTTCATCTTCTAAAATATTTGTTATTTCTTCTTTATTAGCTTCCCAATTTTTATAAATTGCTAAAAATCTTTTGGTATTATCAACTTCTTCTTGTGTTACTTCATATTCGGGAAATATTTGATTATTTTCAAAATAAACACCTGATTTTTGATTAAGTCCTGTTATTTCATTATATTTTGCTAATGTTTGAGGAATTTTATCTGCTTTAGCATTAAATAGTCTCATATAAAGATTTTTAGTATGGAGACAAGATGTTAATACGATTAAGTTGGGTTTTGATTTATCTAATTGGTCAACTAAATCTTTAATTGAATAATAATATTTATTAACAGAATCATCAGTTTTAAAGTACAAAGTCATTATCATTGTAATAAATTTATTATCTTCCTCATCTCTAATTTCTTTAAAATCTATATTTGTAGGTTGGGCAATAAATTTCTTATATTTTTCCCCAACAATAAATTCAGTGAATGCGGTTTCAAAATTAATTGGTTCTGGTTGGTTACGTTTTTTAAGTTTTTTAATCAAATTAATTAATCTATTTTTATTAAATTTAGTTCCAATTGCAAATTTATTTAATCTTTCAATTTGTTCGGATTCGTTACCTGTTTTAAGTAAATTATCATATTCTTGAAATATTTTTGTTTTTGAATTATCACCCAATTTAATAGGATCAAAATTAAAAACCCCATAAATTAATTTGGCAGAATTTGATAATTGGGAGTGATGAAAGCCTAAATTAATTTGTGGAATTAAATCACCAGGTTCATAAATAATATTTCCTCCTTGATAGATGTGTTTTACAATTTTGTTTTCATGACCAACAGATTCTTTATTTGATATAGAACCAAGTAGTTCTTTTAAATTATCTCTATTTTTAGTATCATTGGTTAATTTTTTAAAAACTTGGTTATAATTACCACAAGTTATACCACCAATATCGGCAGTTGTTAAAATATATACATTTTCAGGAACCGCATACCATTTATTAATATCAATTGAACCATGTGCATTAATTAAAGTTAATTCTGATCCAACCAAATTATTTGAATCTTTTTCACCTACTACATACTTACCACCTGACATATTTTTAATTCCGTTAATTGATTCTAAATATTTGGATTTGTATTCGGAATATTTATTATAAAAAAAATTTTCCAAACTAATACCCTTGGCATTTGCCATTTGAATGTATTTTATTTTATTTTCAGATTCAATGTATTTTTCTTTCTTAGTCATTATTAAATATATTAGGTTTTAGAAAAAATAATATGTATTCTAAAACTTAAATTAATTTTTATTTTTAAGAGCCAAATACTTGGCCTTATATTTTAGATATTTGTTTCTCCAATACTCATCATATTCTAAATTAATAAATTCAATTTCACGATCTAAGTTATCAAAATCTTGATAAAATATTTTAGCATTATCTTTTTTATACATTCTATATGAATTTGTTTTAATTCCTTTCTTTTCCATACATTCCCTCATTTTAAAATGATTATCTCTTTCTTTATAATTGTATTGATCCTGATACATTTGTGGTAATTCATTAAAATTAGAATATAAAGTAATATATTCATTACTAAATTCTTTATGATAGTTATCATATGTAATTGGAAAACTAATTTCTGTACCATTTCTTTTAATAACACGCGTATATCTTGAAATTTGAATAGAACTTTGATTAATTAAATTATTTCTTCCAATTAATGCGATTTCTTTTTGGTCATATTTATTTGAATATCCATAAACTTTATTTTCTTCAGTTAAAAATATATTCAACTCATTTAATATTACAAGAATAAATTTATTATTTTCATTTGCAAATTCACCGTTTGCAAACCATTGTTTTGATTGATTTAATAATTTTTCCTTAGAAACTGTTAATAATATATAGTAATGATGCCTTTCTTTTAATGCATTAATTATATCATTCAAACATTTGGAAGGAATAATACTATCAAAAACACTATTATTAACTGGGGAGTTAGAATTAATTATTTTAATTTCTTTTTCTAATTTAAATTTTGCTATGTATAATTCAATTAATGTGCTTTTATCAATATCACTAATTCTTCTGGCATTATTAAATAAATGTAAAAGGGCTTGATCAAAACGGTCACTAAACCAAATAAATCTGTCTGAATTAAAAATTTCATTAGGATTTTTTGTTTTTTCAAGTACAAATGAATGATAATAGTCGGTATCGTTATTTATATTGATTATAGATTTACTACTTTTAATAATATCATTTAAATTTCTCTCTTTGCTTAGTAAATGTCTAACATATAAACTAAAAAATTGATCTATTTTTTTAACTTTATTTTCATTGTCAAATCCATTTTTATTATATATAATCAATAATAAGTTTTCATAATTTGTATTTTTACTATACATTTCTAAAATTTTGCTATCTGTAGTTAATTCGTTAAATAAATCAACATCAAAGAATTTTAATGCAAGACCATTTTGTTCAAAAGCAACTAAACAAATATCTTTGGTTTTATTAATGACATGTTCTATTGCTAAACCATTTGATCGAACAGCTTCCAAAGAAATTATATCATTTTTATTTTTAACAAACCTTAAAGCTAATCCATTAGATTTAACAGCTTCTAAACAAACTTGTTCTGTTTGGTTACTAACATATTGTAATGCTAAACCATTAGATTTAACAGCTTCTAAACAAACTTGTTCTGTTTGGTTACTAACATATTGTAATGCTAAACCATTAGATTGAACAGCAACTAAACAAAGTTCATCAGTTTGTTCCTTAACATATCTTAAAGCCATACCATTATTTTGAATTGCTACCAAACAAATATTAGGTGTTTGTTCTTTAACATATTCTAAAGCCATTCCGTTTGATCTAACAGCAACTAAACAAATTTCTTCAGTTTGATTTATAACATCTTTTAACAATAAACCATTTTTAGTTAAAGCATTTAGCAAATTACTTTCTCCAAGAAAACCAGATATTGCAAGTTCTGAATATTTATTTAATAATTCTTTTATAATTTCTTCTCTAAATAGCCTATAATTAATTTTTAAACCAACAATTGCACCGCGAATTAATCCAATGTTATCACTATTTTTACTAGAACTTTGAATTAATTCAGCAATTTGTGTTTGAAAATCAGTTGTAAAATTAATCTTATAATCTTTTAATGAATCAAAAGTATACGTATTTAATGATGTATTTTTTATTTCTTTACTAAAATGCTCTAATATATTTTCTTGAAATAAATTTATAAAATATTCGTTTCTGTGTGCACTTTGAAACAGTTCATAGTTGTTTGGAGGATCTCTACTTTCCGCAAAAAAATTAATATAATTTCGTGTATTATTTTTATCAATATTAACATTATCATCGATTATTTTTTTTTGAATAGGTTGAGCCATTTTATTTAAATATTTCTTTAAAATTTCGTCATTAAATAAATAAAATTCTCTTCTAATTAATTCATCAATAAAATAATTCATTTGTTCTTTATGTCTTGTTCCATAAGATGATATTATTGAATTAATTGAAGCTTTTTCCAAATTAATTTCATCTATTGGTTTTTTTAAAACATCATGAACTAAGTCCCAAATTAACTCACTATCAACTCTTTCATATGGCATTTTGGGTCTAAAATAATTTTGAACAGCTTTTAATTTTTCAGATATTGTATTGGCTGAACTATAATCAGGTAAATCACTTATTTTAACCATTTATTATGTTTTATTATATTATTATTTTAGAAAAATTTATTTTTAACATTTATTAACTAAACTAACAAAATTATAGTATAGCCTATTGTAAAAACTCATTCCAACATTTAATTTTATAGGAGTCAGTTGGTAAATTATTACGTTTAATAAATAGTGGACAATCAATTGCTACTTCTTTTAGTGCATGTTCAAATACACTAATTAAGCGGTGTTTTTTCTTAGCAAGAGACCAAATGAACTCATCTACAGAAGTTTTTAATTTTGGACTAGAAGCCAAATACATATACACATCAACTTCTCTATTAGATTCTGGTAAATCTTTGTGAGAACAAAATCTAACAGCACGTCCAATAATTTGTTTTATTCTGGAAAAATTCCAATGAGGTTCCATTATATGAACTTGTCTTACTCTTAATAAACTAATACCTTCTTTAGTACTTGGACTACCAACTATCATTTTAATTTGTGATCCATCAATATTTTCTTTTCTATTAAACATTTCCTTTATTTTTTCTCTTTTTGTTAAAGATTCATCACCAGAATAAACCGCATAGGTATTTGGTCCTGGTCCATTTGAATCAAAATCTTTGTATCCAAGATAATCCAAATATTTTGTAAAAGGTTGAATTCCACCATATGATAAAAAAGCTGAATAAACAAAAACTGGTCCATCTGATTCTTTTATTTTGTCCATTATTTTAGAAAATTTTGGAGAATATATTTGGATTGATTCAAATGCATCGTCAATTGATTCAAAACCTTCTTCATTGGATAGGCCATTCGGATAAGCAATATTAGAAACCATTCTTGAACCCAAATGAAAATTAGTTGGATAATTCATTGATGCTTTATATTTTTTCTCTTTTTTTTCTTTTTTAATTGATTTTTTATATATTTCAAATTGATGATCAGACATTTTACATCCAACAGTTTTTAAATTCATTTTAGGATAACTTATTGGAAGGTCACCTCGATAATAAGACACTAATCCTTTGGCCATGTCTTTAAACAATTCAATATTTTTAGCAATAAAATAATCTCCCAATTTTTCAAAGAACACATTGGTAAAATCATCACCAACAGGAAATTCAGTATTTGGTTTTAGTAAATTAAATGTTAGACCTATCGTGGCTGGATTATCAAACATCGGGGTTGCACTAAGTAAAAATAGCTTGAAATTTATTTTGGCTTTATTAACTGATTCTAATAATGTTTTGTAAAAATCACCTGATATAGATACCATATTTTGAATTTCATCAATAATTACCAAATTATTATTAAAATTAATTAGGCCCTTGTAGAAATCTTTTAAAAAGGTATGATAAGAATAAATGTTATATACAGCCTTAATTCTCAAATCAATCTGATTCATAATTTGTTGATATTCTTTGTCAGAGGATTTTAGTTTTGCCAGTTTAATTCTTTCTTCACCAGTAACATATACATTATTTTTCGAATCTGATCCGTCAGGTAAACTCATGTTTGGACACATTCCTTTTAATTCATTCATAAAATTACCAATTAGGGATGCGGGTAAAATAATTGTGATTTTCATGTCTTTTTTATATTTTTCAGCAATCGAAATAGCAGTACATGTTTTACCCGATCCAATTTCGTGATAAATTAATAATCCATTAATGTCTTTATTTTCATAAAGGTATTCACTTAAAAAAGCCTGTTGTGGTAATAATTTATATTCTTTATCTTTGGGATAACAAATTTCATCCATTGACTGTTCCACATTGTTAATTGAATATTTTTGATATTTATACATTATAAATATAATAGATTAAAAAAAAATCTATAAATATATATATAGTTATGAGTGTTTATAAAAATAAACCTTTTGGTGTTATGTCTGACTGGTTAGTTACAGTTTTTTGTATAATTTATATTGTAGCTAGTTTTATATTAGGAAACAAACAATTAATTTCAGGCCCTCTTGCCGGTTTTAATGTTGTTTATTCATTAATTATAATTATGGTATATTGGATTATGAGAAACAAGTATACTGATTCTATTGTAAAAGATAATAAGAAAGAGTATGAATCTAAATTAACATCATTTAGAAAGTTAATGTTAGGTTTATCAAATGTTCCAGGTTTTGTTACAATAATTTTCTTTGTTGTTAGAAAAGTTCTTTTAAAAAATAGTAACGATTATAATCAAATGTACTAAGTTATAACCAAGTTATAAGTAAAAACTTTAGCTTTTAATATATTAATTTTAATAAATAATATATTAATTAAATAAATAAATTAAAATTGAATTGATCCCCGAAAGTTTGGATTATCCCACAATGATACCTTGTTATCCAATTTAATAATTTCAGCAAGATTGTTAAGATAATTTTCAAGTAACTGTTTATTATTTTCAAGCCCTTCAATGCATTTAACAAATAAAAATACACCAAATGATAATAATACAGTATATTCTTTATGAAATTTACCGTTTGGATTAACAAGAAACCACATCATTTGTTGAACACTTAAATTGGACATATTTATAATATTCTTATTAATTTGACAATAGGTATTGATTGCTTCTGCTATCAAATATTGTCGTGCTTGATCTTCTGATGAAAATAAAGTTGGTTTATCATTTTCAAAAAACCATGTAGTTTTTCCTTCATATGTTTGGTATTTAATATGAGCGTATTTATTTAAGTTTATGAAATATTGTTTTGATATTTCTTGTTGATTATCCATTTCTGAAAAGGTTTGAATACAAGCCAGATATGTCTGTGTAAGTACTGAATTAATATTACTAAAATCAGTCATAAATCCACAATAATGATCCATATCAATTTTGTTTGATGTTATAAAATTACCAATTATATTAAACATGTCTCCATAAGGTTTAATATATTTGACTCCATTTTTTTCATTGAAAATTTTATTATTAAAAGATTGGAATGTGTTTTCCAAAATTTGACTCATTATTAAAATAAGATTTAAGATTAATTATTATAATTATCAACTTTTTTGTGATTTGTAATTTAGTTAAAAAGTTAGTTTACAATTCCTGCACAGTCGTCACTACTACAATGTGTTAAGAAATAATCATCTCCAATTTTTTTAATTTCTAGATTATATGTTGCTTCTATATACTTAAAGTTAAACATATTTGTGTTGCTAACGCTATAAGAAAATTCTTTACCCCCATTTATATTTTTTCCACTTACATCTTTACACCTAATAGATAAATACTTATTATTTTTACCTTTTTCTTCAGAAATTTCAATTATTTGTAATTTTTCACCTTTTTCATCTTTTTCGCGTTTAATAGGGGCATCCCATCTTATATAGTATAATATTTTATTATTTTTTTTCATTTCTTCAAATTTATTTTTAATTTGGTTGAATGTTAATTTTTTACTACCTCCTCTTTGTTTTAATTCTAAATATTTAGTTTTATATTTTAAATATTTTTCTTTATAGTCTATTTGAGACATATATATATAATAATTAGAAAAAAAATTATCATTATAATTTATTAAGATAGACAAATATTAATTAACCAACCAATTTTTAAAAATTGATTTTGATAATTTTTAAGAAACTTATTGATTGATAATATGCATAATCAATATTTATTAGGTGTTATTAATAAAAAGAATGAAAGATATGAAAATATTACATCAGTGGATAAAGCAAATGAATATAAATGTATTGGTTGTAATTGCGACTTAATTTTAAGAAAAGGTGAAAAAAACTTTCAAAGTTTTGTGCATAAACAAAAATCAGCTTGTGAATATTTTAAAGATCCATCACAAACAATATTAGTAAATGATGCACTTTTACATTTAAAAGAACTACTAGACACGAATAAAGTAACTATTTTTTCAAGGTGTTCAATTTGTAAATTTACTTTTGAATCAAAATTACCCCATTTTGATTCAACAATTAAAAATGGTAATTATGTGGAATGTATGAATGGACCAACTATTGTTTGTAAATTTGTATTAGGAGATTATGAGCCTGATACTGAATTAAATCATAAAATAGATATTACTGGATTAAATCAAAGAATTGTTATTAGTTTTGCTACTAAAAAAGTTGAGTTAGTTTGTGGTAAAAATTTTTGTTGTGATAAATGTAAAAAGTATTTATAATAGTATATTTTATATTGATTTATAATAAAAACCAATATCATTAATTATTTTATCGCCATATGATAACTCAACATAATTAATATTTAATGGATTGGGTGTTATAACCTTACCATAAGAATAATTTTCGCCTAGATGACAATAAGCATTTACTACTTCAAATTCTAAAGGAAAAACATTTTGCGTTTGCTTGTTTAATTCATCAAATAACTCCGAACTTATTTTTTCACTTAATTCTTGTTTTAATCCGGTCACAAGTACTTTATTTGTATCAATTGGTTGAATTTGAACAGGTATACTCAAATATTTAACACCAAAATTATATTGTAACACCCAACTGTTATGTTTTCCAAATAATTCCTTGGAAAAATATATATTTGATTCAGCAAAATTTTTTTCAACAAATTCCCAAATTTTTGGATTTATAAGTTTCGCCTTTTCCAATTCTAACGCTTTTAATTGGTTTTCGTATTGGTTTGTTAAATTTAGTATTCGATTTTCTATCTCAAGTATTTTTTCGTCAGTTGTTGACATATTTGATTATTAAAATAAATAATTCCTAGTCTTTATACAATATTAATTGTATATGAGCTAATTCCAAATATTTTAATTAAATTGTTGTACTTGGTTATTTAAAGTATCAACAACACCAGTTAAATATGAAATAGCCACATCACTAATTATGTAATTAGTAGTTGTTATATCAGGAGCTTGAGTTTTCATAAATTCACTTATTGCTTGTTTATTTGTTGTCCAATTAGTAATCTTTTTTTTATAATCCGAATTAGCATTAGCAACACAAGCATATTTGGTTCCATTAGTTATTAAAGAGTTTAATATTGGATTATCCATATATATTAATCTAACCACACTTTGAATCGTCCGTGCATCCAAAGTTTTTCCACGATGATGTTCCATTAACACAATTGACATCTTCATTAGTTTATTATAATCCATTAGTTATCATAAGTAATTTTTATTGAATTAAATTATAAATCAATTTTTTAGTTTATAATATTTAGTTTGTAATATTTAATGCACTCATATTAAAACCATTTATATCTGCTAATACACATGGTCTTGTTTTAATTATATTATGCTTTTTAATTTCTTTTTTTAATCCGCGATTAGAACCAGATAATATTATTACAGTTATTATTTTATTATTTTCATTTTCTGATTTAGTTATAATAGATATGTCATTATCTGATAAATAACATATTCGACCAATTTCCACATTTAAATTTGATTTGGTGTTTCCCATTATATTATAAAGATTTATAATATAATTTTATAATTTCATTATTTTATAATAGTTTTATAATATAAATAAAATTAATTAGACTAACACATTTTATCACGTACCGTAGTTAAAAATTCTTTCCAGTTACTAATTGTAAAACCCCTATTTATGTATTTTTTCATTCGTAGGAGAGTTTTTCTGGCTCGATATTTTGAATATCCATCAATTTCAGACCCACACATTTTATTAATGTAACTAGGTTGAATGGTTAGCACCGAATAATCTAGTTTATCAATAACATTAACAAATGATCCAGAAAGTAAACCACCAGAAAAATCATAGCCAATAGCACACAGGTCAAAATCAAAATTTTCACGAATAAATTCGGCTGGTTTTGTTTCCACGACAATTAACTGAAATTTTTTGCCAACTTTAGTAATTATTTCATGTACCCCAACAATATTTCTCATGTTATAAAAATTATTATTGGATATGGATTTTTTGTTAAAAACAATATAATCTGATTTAATTAATTGATCCATATCATTTTTATTTATATATATGTCGATATCATTGGGACTAAAATTGCTCCCAGTAATATACTTTAATACTGAAGAACCAGCAACTACAACTCTATGGGCCCTAAATAATTTTATTTCATCTGTAGTAAATAATTTTTGAAACCAACCAGGATTTAAATATAATGATGAAATTGGAGTGGACTTGAATTCACGTTTTGCAACTAATTCTGGAAAAACATCAGATAATAAAAAGTTTATGACAATTTTGTCTAATCTTACTGAGGGAAAATTCATAATTTTTTTGCGATAAATTGTTCTATTGTATGGAACTGCTTGAATTGCCAAAATAATTCGTTTAAATGCCATCAGAGCCCTTTCTTCTTTCCAATATGGGTCATGAGTTGTAAAAATAACAAAATGTTGAATGTCTTCGAATTTTTCAGATTTATATAACATATAATTTTTAAATTGGTTATTACCAATTGAAGCATTAGATATAAATTGATTAACTTGTTCATCATCCACTTTAATTCGTGGTAATTGATATATACAGGGAGCTTTAAGTTTGTTATATGGTTTATTATTATGTTTACAACCATCATGAGTCTCTTGATAAATTGGTATATCTTTTGGTACAATTATTGGGGTTAGATATCGACCATAAAATCTAAATTGGTATAGATCTTCTAATTTACAAAAATATAGTCCGCCACCGGAACAACAACCAAAAGGTTTAAATTCATTGGTATCAACATTAATTCCCGGATTATATTTAAATCCCCTGGAACTATTTGAATAGTTGGTTAGTTTATAATAAATTGTATAATCTTGTTTAATTAAATTATTGTAATGAGCGTGGGCATTTCTACATGCAATGTATGCGGGATTATTTTTATATTCTTCAAATAATTTTTCATAAAAAGAAGGCCAAAGGTCGGGATTATTATATACAGGAAGGTTGGAGGTCATTAAATGGAATTAATTGGGTTGTTGAAATTATATTTTCAATTTTTTTTGGTTTAGTGTTTCTAATTTACTAACACAAAATAGAAACAAAAAAACTATTAATGGCTTAAAGGTTTGTTATTAACTATAAATAACCGAGAAAGTGCCCAATGTTAAATTCCGCTACATCCGCATGGGCTAAAGGTGCCCCTAAATTTGCACCTACCAAATCAAATGTGCTAGTTACTAATACTAATGCTGACACTAATACAAATAAACCAGCAACTGAAACTAAACCAATTGTTGATACTAAAACAAAATTAAATTCTAATACTGATGAATATGGTGTACCTCATTTTAATTTTTCAACTGATTCTTTTAAAAAAATAAGTGAATATTTTTATACCAATGGGTTTGTAATTATTGATAATGCTATTAGTCCAGAACAAATAACCAAGTTAAAAAAAGAATTAGGATCAGTACAACAAGCTAATCCCAATAAAAAGTATACTGGTTCACATTCCATGCACAAATGTTTTTTCGAACACTCACCAACTACTGTTGATATTATTGAATTGTCTAAACTAGCTGACTTTGCCCAATATGTAATTGCTGATGTACCCGACACCCGAGTAAACAATTCTTCATTAAAAGCACATGTGATTCATAATAATGCGTTTTCAGTTCCACCTGGTGGTCGTGGACAAGCTCCAACTTGGCATGTGGATGATCCACTTCAACAAGTTATTATACCAGATGGTAAAGAATTACCTGAATGGATTAGGTTACCAGTTTTAGTTTGTACCTATATGATTTGGTTGTCTGACTGTGATACTCCTGAATGCGGACCAACTCATGTGGTACCTGGTTCTCATAGATTTGGTCAAGTTATTGATCCGACATATGCTGAAGCTAATGCAATTCCAGCATGTGGAAAAGCAGGTACCGCAGTACTAGTTAATGCAAACTTATGGCATCGTGGATGTGCAAATAATTCTACCCATGCTCGCGATACTCTACAAATAACTTGGGCACGTAGAATCATTGGACACAAACATAAAACAATTATGAACTATAACATGCCAGCCCATGTATGTGCGGGTAGATCCGAGTTGTTAAAAGAACGAATGGGATGGCTACAAGGTGGTGCATATTCTTAAATCTAACTAATTATTTAATTAATATTATTTAATGTTAATTAAAATAAAAATATTTAATTTATATATATAGATAAGTAAAAATGTATGAACAAAAATATAATAAATATAAGTTTAAATATTTATGTTTAAAGTTACAAAACGGTGGTTATAATCCACTAAAAACAAATAGTATGGTATTGAATGAAATGAGTAAAAAATTATGCGATGCAGATAATTGGAAAATGTTTTATGATAGTCAATTAGATTGTAAAGAGAAATTTTCAACAAAAATAGATAAAAAACTAGAGGATGACTATGCGCTTAGTATTAATTTTACTGCTGCAGCAATAGCTGTAATTAATTGTACTCCAGCTAATAGAGAAAAAGGTAGAGTTGACTGTAAAGATACAAGAGAAGAAAAGGCTTTGGACAAAGAAAAAGGATTAGGCGAAGTATCACAAGAAAATTTAAAACAAATCAAAAGTAAATTACAAGATGAGTTAACAAATGTGCGTAAAATGAATAAATGTACAGCAGATGAAACATTACAATTAGTTGCTTCAATGTTTTTAGCAATTTTACATAATTCAACAAAATCTGGTAATACTAGTATATTTATTAAAAATCTTGAATCAATTATTAATCATAAAATAAGTAACTGTAAGAAAGTTAGTAAAGATAAAATGATCACTTCAGAAAATGAAGCTGATATTATTAAATATTACATGAATGTAATTAATCAAATAAATACTAATTTAGAATCTATATCTACATTTCTTACAAATGAATCTAACAAAATTCAATTAATTACAAATTCAGAATATACAACAGAAAAATCTGTTTTAGATGCAACCACAAATATAATAACAATTACACGTACATATAATGATTATTTTAAAAATAATTTAAATCATTTAAAATATATTAGTGATTATCAACTAATGAATGTTAAAAATGAAAGAACTTTTACATCGCAAGCATTTAATTTACCAACTGAAGGTATAGAAAAAGTAAAAGGCACAGGTAAACAAAGAGAAATAATACAACCATTAAAAATAAATACAAATACAACCAAAGTTGTGACACTTTAAAATATATAATTTGTATGTGCATAATAGTTTGGTATTGTATTAATTTAATAATAAAATAATATTATTAAATTAATTGACTTAATAGTTTATAAAGATTAATTATAATTGTTCTAAATTATGACCCATGTGTGAGAACTATTTGCACGAACCATTAAACATTTTTTTAACAAATATAAAATCTGAATTAGTTTCTCTTGATTAGTAAAATATGTAAAAAATGAAATTGGTTAATTATATGAGTTAGGTTAACAATAACAAATGAAATGGTCCGAAGAAAATGTGTATTTAATGTGTCCTTATTGCGGGGTATTATTTAGTTTTGCTCAAGCACACGAAACCAAGTTTGAACAGTCCCATATAAAAAATTGCACTGGTACTTATGACCCAGCTGTTGGGATTACAAATTGCTACTCGTGTGGTAAAACTGATGGGTCCTATACAAATTCTCAAATAGCAAAAGAACACAAAGCTAGATGTAAGGAATGTATTGGATCAGATAATAAAAACAGATTTGGCCAATGGGATTATTTGGCAACCGGAGGGCCATGGGAACCAGAACCAAATCCACACAAACCACCAAATCACAAACTAACCCATTGGGTTAGTGAGGGTAAGGTTGACCAAGTTCACAAACAATTGGAATTGGGAGCTGATCCAAATTATATTAGACAAGATTATGTGGCAAACCATTGGCCTGAGTATGATATTTATATAAGAAGTTTGCATTTGTTTGATGCTAATGGTAATGAAATACCTGAAGAAGATACAGAACAACCAACAACCCCATTAAAATTATGTATATTTAGCTTGTCCAATTGTATGAATTCGGAACAAGATGATATGAATTATTGTAAAATAGCCCAGTTACTAATAGACTATGGGGCTGAGAAAACCCATGCACTTGAATATTATTTATATAGATATGGAAATCCATATGAAAATGTTAGTTTGGAAGAACAAGATGATAATTATAAATCAAACCCGTATGTTATTTTATATGAGATGTTAGCATCTGAATAAAAAATTGATTATAATTAAAATTGACCAATTAAATAGGACACTTAATGGGACTTTTCTTTTCAAAAACGGAATCAGATGAAATAAAATATAAAGTTGATATTGATGAACATAAATATCAGAAAAATATTGTTAAGTTATATGATATTATGTTAGTATTAAATAAACAATATAATGATAATGTTTCAGAATCTATAAAGAAACAACTTGAAAAAGAAACACCAGTGGCTTTAAATTTTAAATTGTTTAATGACAGATATGCGGATATTTATAGAATAGACAACGTATTTAAAATTATTAAAATAACAAACTGGCATAAACACTCAAACATTCCCGATCGAATGGATTTTTCAATGTATTGCAAGTTTTTAAAAGACTCAGATTTATCAGATTGCCTATGTGTTTTATCTAATAAACAACTTGAATTTTATAATTTTTTAATACATCCAATTATTCTTCAAAAACAAGCCTCCAAGTCTTAAATCCATTAAGTTCTTCTTCAATTATTTGTTTAAATTTAGTACAAGGTCCTAATGCTTCGTACCAATTTCCAGAACCATTACCAACTTTTTTAATTAAATTTTCTATTATGCCATTATTATCCGGTTCCACACTAATTAAATTTTCTAATCTACAAGCACATGGTGCTGATCCGGAAACATTCCAATAAAAGTTATTTATAATATCATAAACCTCGGAAACATATAATGACTTTTTTGGCAGTTTAACATATTTAAAACTTGTTTGTTGGGGATTTACAGGACATTTTAACAATTCAAACTTTTTTGTTGGTTCTTTAATTGTTGTATCAATATTTGAATTTTCCCAATCACCAATATTTGTTAAGATTCCGTCCTCAAACCATTGCAAATTATCATCCATTTCATTATTAATGTTAAATCTTAATTTATTCAAATTGTTCATTAGATTTGATTAAGTTGGGACCCAATAAATATAACAATCAATTTTTATTAATTAATTATCCTTATAACTAATAAACATTTTCTTTTGTAATTTAATGACTGAAGTTATTTGGTTTAGAGACTGTTCATTTAAAAATAAACATCTGGTTGGTGGTAAATGTTGTTCATTGGGTGAATTATATCATTTATCAAAAAAAATATTTTTCTCTATTGCTGACGGATTTGCCGTAACAACTGAATTATATGATAATTTTATAAAAAATAATAATTTAAATTTAATCATTGAAAATAAGTTATTGGATATTAATGTAGAAGACATCAGGGAATTAGAAGAAAAATCAAGAGAACTAAGAGAATTAATTGTTAATGGTTCATTTACTGAAGAACAAGAAAAACTCATTACAGAAAATTATAAAGAATTATCAAATTTATATTCAAAAGATGACTTGGAAGTTGCAGTAAGATCTAGTGCTATTGCTGAAGATTTACCCAATGCTTCTTTTGCTGGTCAACAAGATACATATTTAAATGTTAGATCAGCAAACTTAATTGAATCAGTTAAAAAATGTTTTGCATCATTATTTAATAGTAGAGCTATATCTTATAGAAAAACTCATGATATTAAATTTTGCGATGTTAAAATATCAGTTGCTGTTCAAAAAATGGTTAGATCAGATATTGGTTCTGCAGGTGTTGCTTTTTCTATTGATCCCGAAACTGGATATAACAAAGCAATTGTTATTAATTCATCATTTGGTTTAGGTGAATTAGTTGTATCTGGTGGAGTTAAACCTGATGAATTTATTTTAGATAAAAGAACACTTAAAAACATTGAATTTGACCCAATAATAATGAAAAAGAAAGGGGACAAAAAGACAAAAATAATTTATGGGGAAAATAGTGGGGTTGAAGAAATTAATACAACACCTAATGAATTTACTAATTATAGTTTAACAAACCATCAAGCTATGACATTAGGTAGATTCGTGTTAAGACTTGAAAGCTCTTATTCTAAATTATTAGGCAAAAAAATTGGTGTGGATGTTGAATGGGCTATTGATGGTATCGATCAAAATATTTATATTATTCAAACAAGACCTGAAACAATTCATAGTAATAGTGATGTTTTAGAAATTAGTAAATATATTTTATGTGAAAAAGGAAAATTATTAATATCTGGGGTTTCAGTAGGTGATAAAATTAGTACAGGCAAAATTAAAATATTAGAAAGTATTCATGAATTTGATAAATTTTCTCATGGTGATATTTTAGTTACTGATATGACAACACCAGATTGGGAACCAATTATGAAAATATCATCTGGAATTATTACTAATAAAGGTGGAAGAACTTGTCATGCGGCAATTGTTGCCAGAGAATTAGGTTTGAATGCAATTGTTGGTACTGGTAATTCAACCCAAGTTTTAAATAATTTACAAGAAGTTACAATGTCATGTGCTGAAGGTGAACAAGGATTTGTTTATGATAGAAAATTAGAATTTAGAATAGAAAAATTAAAAGTGGAAAAAGATACTAAATTACCAGTTAGACTAATGTTAAATGTTGGTAATCCTGAAAATAGTTTTAATAGTTCAATTATACCAAATTCAGGTGTTGGTCTTGCTAGATTAGAGTTTATAATTAGTAATTATATTAAAATTCACCCATTAGCTCTATATCATTATCCCAAATTAAGATCAGATATTAAAGATAAAGTATTTGAAGTTATTGGTGATCACGATAATGGCAAATGGTATTTTATTAAAAGATTAGCTAGAGGTATTTCTAAAATAGCTTCATCTTTTTACCCAAATGATGTTATTGTTAGACTTAGTGATTTTAAATCAAATGAATATAGAAACTTAATTGGTGGTGAAATTTATGAACCTAACGAAGAAAACCCAATGATTGGGTGGAGAGGTGCATCCAGATATTATTCACCTGAATATGAAAAAGGTTTTGAATTAGAATGTGAAGCAATTAAATATGCAAGAAATGAAATGGATATGACTAATATTGTTGTAATGATTCCATTTTGTAGAACACCTACCGAATGTAAAAAAGTATTGGAAACAATGGAAAAATATGGTTTGGTTAGAGGTGAAAATGGTCTTAGAATATATTTAATGTGTGAAATTCCTTCTAATGTAATTGAGGCTGAAGAATTTAGTCCAATGATTGATGGTGTATCTATTGGTGGTAATGACTTGTTACAATTAACATTGGGAATTGACAGAGACAGTGATAGAATTACATATTTATCAAATGACGAAAATTTAAGTTATAGAAGAATGATTAAAATGGCAATAAGCACCTACAAGAAAAATAATATTAAGGTTGGATTTTGCGGTCAACAACCTTCTGATAGTATTGAATTTTGTAAATTTTTAATTGAATCAGGTATTGATAGCATATCAGTAACTCCAGATTCTGCTTTAAAAACAATTAAAAATTTAGGTTTGCAACAAGCAAATTAAAATGCTTACTCCTCTAAACAAATAAATTTAATGGGTTATTCATTGGTGAACTTTTAATTTGATAATTTTTTGGTACTGTTAATCCTGGTAATAAACTTTGAACTTGGTTTGAAACTAAAACATTGGTTGTGTTAGGATTAAATTCAATTCTAGCATGTGATCCATTTGGTTCAATATATTTATAATACCAGTTATCAATTGTTTTAGCTGGTTGGGCAAAATCAAAACTTAGTTGTTGTATAGTTGTTCCCATTTTTTCCAAATATTTAGGTAAAACAATAAATGTTTTAAATAAATTAATTGACAACGTTGTTTCTTTTTCTATATATCCTACACAAATATATCCAATTAATATTTTTTTAGTAAATTGGTCATCGTGTGGTGATATCTCGTGAACTGGTTCACCCCAAGTTCTTGATCCCACATGTATAGTGTTTGAATCTGGTAGAATTTTAGATGAGTCATATAGAAAATATGGTTTAGATCTAAAAGGAGCTCCATTAGATGCTTTTACTTGAAAAAATTTAACACCCTGGTCCAAAGTATGAGCAGGATTTATACAAACAATATCAATAACAGGCATAGAATCTTTTAAATATCTTCTTAATGTAGTTAAACCACAACAAGGACATTTCATATTATCTGCAATCCAACATTCAATTAATTTACCATAATTTTCATATTGAATATAATCTGGATCTTTTTCCTCAACTATTTTTTCTAAATCTTGAATAATCGAATTATCAATTTCAATATCAGATTCCATTTTAGATTTTGATTGTGGACTCAAGTATTTTAAAATATTTGGAGTTAAATCTTGAACATAATCAACCAAATAACCAGGTTTATTACGTATTCTAATTGGGTATTTGGAAGCTTTAGCAGCGGGAGTATTAAATTGATTATCTTGTTCGGCCTTTCTTTTACCTCCCCCAACCATTTCTTCTTGATCGCGAGCAACAAGTTTCTCACTAGTAAAAACCAAATATAAATTATTATTGAGATCACTAAATGTATTTTGACCTCCTTTGTGTTTCAGATTCAAATACTTTTGCTTGTATTTTAAATATTTTAAGTAAAATATTTCATCTAGACTTTGATCAGTGTATTTCAAATATTTTAAGTAAAATAAGTTGTTTTTCTCCATGTTTTTATTTTATATATTATAATTTGGATAAAATAATAAATTAAATTAAAACAATTTATTCGTCATTTTCGGAATCAGATTCTAATACAATCATACATTCATTCTTGTTATTAAATTGTTCAGTTGCTTTAGATGCAATTACTTTTTGAAATTCTGCATCAGTGTCATCTAATTCAGCATCTGATCCACAGAGTTCTTCTTCTGAATCAGTTTCATATAAATTAGTATCATTAGAACTAGTAATAGTTTCGGATACAGCCACATTTTGATTTTGTTGGGTACCTGATTGAGACCCATTATCAAATTGGTTATGATTTTCATCAGTTACTAACTCTGGATTAGAGCTTTCATTATTGAAAAACAAATTATGCAAGTCTAATGAATAAAAGTAAGATGATTCAACTCTATTAATTTCACTGTTACGCTTAATATTATAAATTGACTTACGCATAGTTTTTAATGTTGTGATATCTTTGTCACTTAATGCATCTTTTCTATTAACAACTTTATTAAAGATTAATAACATTTTAGCAACAATATTATCATCAGGTGTCATACCAAATACGTTTTCGCATCGAACATAATTTTCTTTTAGTTCGCCATCAGTTAAAGCATTAACATGATCATCGGTATTTTTGATAATTTTGTTAATTTTAATTTTGGCAAGTTGACGATCTTTATCAATTTGAGCTAAATAATTACCAATGTTAGTATTTGAATTTGAATCAACGTGATAATAGTATTTAAGTTTGACATATAAATCATCTTTTGGAATTAATTTTTCAACAAGCTTAACGTCATCTAAGAATAACACAAAGCTAAATAATTTGTCAAAATCTTTAGGACCTAATAGCTTATTGATAACTTCCAAAGTAAGTCTTGGTTCATAAATATTGACCATACAAGTGTATAAGTTTTCTCTATAATTATTCATTTCCCATGACATATTTTTGTATTCAAGGGATTCATTATATAATCCTCTAAGTTTGAATAACTTGATAATATTTTCACTAAATTCAACGGATTTTTTATTTTCATTTTGAATAAATTGATCCAAAACAAAATCTAATACACGTTTTTCATTTGGACTTGACATAATGCTTTGGTAAAGTTCTAATTCTTTGGCCTCAAATCTCTTGATGATTTTATTTTCCAAAAATTCTTTGGATAATTTTGAATTGTATCCACTATTTAATTTAACTTTATCAACAATCAGTCTAAATACTTCATATGGTAATTGCTCAAAACGTAAATTTTGAAAAACATCATAGGGACCATTATGAGTACCTACTTTAACATACATATTAAATTCATCTAATTTATGGAATTCATCTACAAAAGAGTCTTCTTTATGTTGATTATGAATGTTGTTAGAAATATTTTCACATTCATATTTGGCAACTAAGTTAGCATCAACATTACCATAATTAATACCTGCAGAATTACAATATGATGTGTATAATTTATCATTATCAGTCATATAAATGAGTTCTTTCATAGTTTCATAAGAATGGTTTTTCATTAATCGTAATGCCAAATTAGTTCTACCAAGTAAAATAGCTAATTGAACAGGACTAATTCTATACATGTTAGTTGAAGTTGGAATATTTTTGTTTTCCACAATTTTAACAATATCATTTTCATTTGATAAATACATAACTGCTAAACATTTGGTATCAAAGTTAGACATATCAGATATAGATACGTTTTCAAATTCATCAATTGATTTATATTTGTTATATTTTAAGTTAATAAAACTTGGAGAACGTCCTACTTCGTCAACATTTTCTTTAGATTCAGCATCAATTAAATTTCCAATCCATGATTCATTAGTAATAGGATTAAATGATCCAGTAAATTGTTCCATAACATTTGATTCTAAAAATTCAAGTTCTTTGGTAGTATATTTTTTAAATTTCATTCCAACATCTTCAACATTTGCATTATATTTGGTAATGCAATTTTCAGTATCAACCACATTTTTAATTTCCAAATTATATTTGACATAGTTTGAAAAATTATTAGTGAATGATGATACTTTTCTAAGTTTTAAAGTATTGGTAAAAATGATATTTTTAAGTTGACCATTGTTGATTAACTCTTGTTCAAGTAATCGAGTAAAACCATAATTATTAGAATTCATGAAAAACATTTTGTTATAAATTGTTTTGTAATCAAAATTTGTAATTACATCAAATCCTCTACCTGAATATTTAATTAAACGATTTTCATAACTAGGGCTTCTACGTTTTAAATTAGCCAAGTTAACACGATATTTTAGCGCATTCAAACCACGATTTGTGGTCATAATATTTTTACCATCCCAACAAACACAGCAACAATCCACATCAAATCCAACCATTACTTGAGCCATTGAATCATATAATCTTAAGATGATTTGTACTTGTAATACTTTTTTAGTGTCAAATACATAAATATTAATAACATGGTTATTCATATAAACACGTGTTTCGTATTTGAGATCATTTGCTTTTTCTTTGATTGCATTAATAATATGATCAATTTTAAGTCTAGCATTAGCTTTATCAAGACCATAGACAAACAAATCAATATCATTTAATTTGGCACCAGATTTAGTAATAATGTTCACAATAGATCCACCAGCAACAACAACATTGTCCCAGTTTAAGTAAGTGAGTAAATCATATGTTTTACGACTAAATTCCATGTTAAATACTTCGTCTGATATTGTTTCGCGGGTTTTTGATCCAGTTAATACAATTTTATCACCAAAGTTAGCTTTTGTATATTCTAGTTGTTTAGTTTTAACGACAAATAATAAATTATCATTAATATTTGAGGAAGATTCTCTAAGTTTATCTTCAGTATCACTAATTTTAACTATGTTTTCAAAAATGCTCATTATTTTGCTAAAAAAATAGGTCCAAATACATTAACAATCAATTTTTTAACAGTTTTATAGTAAAAACCCATTTATAAAAATTTGAATAAAAAATTAGATAAATAACATAACAATAAAATAATGGCTAAATATTTGCTTACCACATATAAATACGTTTATGATAAAAACTTACTAAAGCTAAAAAAATTATATGATGAAAATTATTCATGGGACAAAGAATTTACCCCCGAATATAGATTTAGTTGTGTATTAAGATATGGTGACATATGGTTTCATCTAGTTAATGAATTAGATGAAATTATAGCATGCTGTTCTGTTGAGTGTTTATCAAATAATTCTTATGAAATTAATGATGTTCTGGTTGAAGAAAAATTTAAAGGTAATAATTATGGAGTATTATTATTGTGCAATGTAATAAATGAATTAGATTGTGCTAATTTAAAAGTTAAATTATTTACTTCAGTTGATAATTATCCGGCAATAAAAACTTATGAAAAAATTTTTGGTTATCCAAATAAAATAATTGGTAATCGAGTAGAATTTTGCATATAAATGTATTTTTTAGTTAAGTTAATTAAAAATTAATTAAATAAAAAAATAATTAATTCGTCGACACTTTATTTATTTTAAAAAATTTATCACCAACATTTTTAAATAGTTCATTAAGTGAATTTAAGTACTGGGTTTGATCAAAAGCATTCATTTTTTCTTGGAAATCTTCTACCCCAATATTTTCAGTGACATCTGATAAATCATTTACTAATTCTTTAAAATGTAAATATTTAACAAAATTTTTTTTGTGTTTTTCGTTTATTAAATTTTCATCATCATTTTCCTGATCATTTTCCTGATCAATTATTTTATCAATATTATCAATTAAGTCTTTATTTTTATGATATTCTTCTAAAATTTTTTCATCCGTAGACAAATCAATAAATTTACCCTTAGGATAATATGTTTTTAATTTTACAAAATCTTTATCTAAAATTTCATCATATGATGGAATTTCATTTGTTACATCAACTAAATCACTCTGATTATAACATGCATTATGAAAGTATTCAAAATCTGATTTTTTAAAAACATTGTCTGGATGGATGGATTCAAGGCATTTTAGACATACAATATTTTTAGTCATTAAACATAAATCCTTTATTGTATTTTAAATAAAAATCAATTTTTATAGTTATTAAATTACTTTAAAAATTAAATATTTGGATGGTATGATTCCATTTATTCCTTCAGTTAATACAACTCCATTGGATGATTCATAAAATACAATACCATCATCCATTGCTTTTTTCATGTCCACATATACAAGTAAATCACAATCACTCCTTTTGCCACTTGCTGCATCTAGTGATTTAGCAAAATGGATATGTTTTCTGCTCATTCGATTAAGTCCACTTGATTTAATTGATTCTAAGTGTTTTTTATAAGACCCATGAAATATTCCATCCATTGGATCATTAATTTTTTCCATTAAAGCTTCAGAATCAATTTTATCTCCAACATCTTTGCTATGTCCCTGATTAGCTCTAATTAACATTTGGTTTCCAACTTTTTTAATTGTAAATCTTTTTTTAGGACATGTATCCACAATATTAATTACTTCATCTAAAGTTCCACATTGACCATTTGATTTACTTAAGATGTCAGAAAGCTTAACATAACCTTCTGAATCAGGAACCAGTTTTAATTCATTTAGACCATGACGTAGAGCCCATGATAAATATTTACTTTTATTGGTTTTATCTTTTGAATTGGACATTGAAATGAGATAATAATTAGGAGTTATTAGATAATTTTATCAATTTTTATAAAATAAATTTTATGATTAGTAAGCACATTGAACATTAGATTCATACTTATTAAAATTTTGTTTAAAATTATCAATGAATTCTTTGATAATTTTATTAGTCGTGAGGCGTTGCCTGTTAAAACAGTTATCAGTTTTAGATACAAAAAATAACCAAGTTCCACCATTATAATCATTAATTAGTTTAATTTCAATATATGGTTTTAATTTGGGACTATTTTTAATTCTACACCAATAAAAATCTTCCCCATTATTATATCCAAAAACATCAATATTTGATGAAGAAATAAAGAGATTTCGAATAATAGTTTCTAAATTAGATTTGGATACATTTAAATATATATGGTATACGTCTGCGTGTTTTGGTAGTATAAAATTATTGTCTTTAATCGTTATTTCTGACATTATTATCTTAATATGAAGGTATTAATTATTAATTTTCAATTTTTTTGATCAATATTGATATAAAACAATAATTTGGTATTAAAATAATGTTTACAAATAAATTATGGATATCGAATGATTATAAAAAAATTAAAAATCCTGTTAGAATTTTAGGTACCACAAATAAAATTCAAGGATTACTTGCACCAAATCATGATTTTAAACATCAAACTGAAAACTTTGAACGTATAAAACAATCACTTGCACCATTTGGAATTGTTCCAACTGAAATATATTCTGCAGAAAGAGTAGGTAAGGCCACGTTTGTAGTTTGTTTTAGTAATCCTAATATATTTTGGCAAAAGTATGAGGGTGAATCATATGGATCTGGTCAAAACTATATATTTTGGAAGTCTCAAAAAATAAAAACTACTATATGGGTTGATTTAAATCAAGATCAAATTGCTGGAATTATAAATGGGCCTTAATTAAATAAATTATACTAACATTTTTTATAATGATCAATATTTTTGTCAAAATGTTTGCGACCCTCTTCAGCAATTTTAACAGCATCTAATGAGGGATGTTTTTCTTTCATTTCTTTTTGGACAGCACCTGCTACTTTATCAGCTATTGGACCATTGCTGATTCCTAATTTTTCTGCAATATATTTTTTATTGTTTTTAATTTATTTTATATAAATTATAAACTGTAAGAAAGCTTGAAATCCAGGATTAACCATAAAAATATAATTGGTAATAATCATTATAAACTATCAAATAATTAAATCATTTTTTTTATAAAAAGTTGATTAATTTATTTTAAATTATTATATAGATTTATATAAGATGATGTCAAAAATTTTTTCCCTATTTAATATACTTAGTTTACTAACATTTGCAGTTAGTTATAATTTGGCTCAATTAACTAATGGAGTTTGGTTAAGTGGTGCTGCCTATTGTGGTAAAGAAAACTATAAAACTATGAAATTAACAGGTCCTGTATCAGGATTTGAATATAAAAATACATTATATGATCCCAAAACTGATATTCAAGGTTTTGTTGGTATTTTACCAAGTGATAAGACTATTCATGTGGTTTTACGTGGATCTAGTTCTACTATGAACTGGTTAGATGATTTTGAAGTTAGACAAGTTAAATATGAAACTTTTCCCGAATGCAATTGTTTGGTTCATAATGGTTTTTATAAATCAGCATTAGGCATTAGAAATCAAACAATAAATGCGGTTAACGCATTGAAAAAACTTAATCCAACTTATGATGTGTATGTCAACGGCCATTCTCTTGGTGCTTCGGTTGGTCAATTATTATCGATGGAATTAGTTAGAGAAGGTGTTCAACCCCATGTATATGATTATGGTCGACCAAGAGCTGGTAATCAAAAATTTGCATCTTTTGCTAATACTAAAATAAAAGACTATTGGAGAGCAACACATAATAAAGACATGGTACCACATGTTCCTCCAACAGAAGGTTTAGGTTATTTCCATTCATGTGGTGAAATTTTTGAAGATGCATCAGGAACTCTCCATACTTGTAGTTCAACTGTATGTGAAGATCCCAAGTGTGCTGATCAATATGCACTTTATCAAACAAATACTGACGACCATTCTTATTATTTGGGTCACCGAGTTAGTTGTGAGGCAAGTACAGCCTAGAATGTAAATAATATAACATAAAACAATATAACATTTATAAATATTACTTAAAATTAAATAATATTTAATAAATAATGTCAGTAGTAAATTGTAAAGTTGTCAATATAAGACCCCAATACCAAAACCTTAAAGAATGGATGAATGACTCTGATAATGTTTATGTTGGAAGAGAAGGTGTGGTATTTATTGATGGTGAACGCTTTCCAAAAGAAAACTCACCTTTTTGTAATCCATTTAAAATAGGTAAGGATGGGTAGCTACTAGTAGCTTAAAAGTTGATATTTCTTTATAATAATTAAAAATTGAAATTTTTATTATTAGGTATTTAATTAATTTTAGTAATGAACATTAATTATATTTATCCTACATTATTACAAGCTTCTAATATTAATACTAATAGTTGGTTTGATATTAGAAGGTATAAAAATAATGCATACAATAAAAAGAAGAAAAAATATACAGTTAATTATACTTATGTTAATACTACTAAAATTATTTTGAATTTAACAGATAATCAAAAAAATATTATTAACTTGTGGATGAATGACTGTATTAGTATTTATAATTTAACAAACTCTTATATTAAATTTCTTATAACAAATATAAATCATAAACAATTATTAAATTTTATTAATATTAGACAACAATTAAATTCAACTGTTAGAAGTATTTGTAAACTTAATAATTTAAATAAACACACGGCTGATTATGCTATTAAGCATTGTATTGAAATGTATAAATCAGCTGTTTCTAATTGCAAGTCTGTTGATAAGTTTGAAATTAGAGATTTAAAATACGATAGACGACGGAAAAATTTAATTATTGAACCGTTATCAATAAGTAAAAATAAAAATGCTATGTTTTTAAGAGAATTAGGTGAAGTTAACAGTTCGTTACCTTTAAATATCATTAAACAAAATTCAATTTTACAATACGATACCTATGAAAAAACTTATTGTATAATTACTCCAAATACTGTAAATGAAACGGTTAACATTAGCCAATATAAAAAATGTGGTATTGACATAGGTGTACGAACATTTTTAACAGTGTTTTCAAAAGCAGAAACATTTGAAATAGGTACAAAAACAAATGCAGTTATAGACAAAGCAAATAAAAGACTTGATAAAATTAGATCTAGTTATGATCAACAAATAATAAGTAAAAAACAGTTTAGTCAATTATACAACAAATACAGCGACAAAATAAAAAACAAAATAACAGATATGCATAATAAAACATCAAATTTTTTGTTATCTAATTTTAACACTATAATGGTTGAGAAGATAAGTATCAAACATATGGTATCAAATTTAACAGGGAATATAAAAGAAATAACAAAAAGACGTTTATTAGTTTTATCTCATTATAAATTAAAAATGAAAATGAAACAAATGGCAGTAAAATATGGATCGAAAATAACGGAAGTATCCGCATATTTAACATCAAAAAACTGCCATAATTGTCTTCATACAAATGATAATTTAAAAAGTTCCAAATTATTTATTTGTGAAAATTGTAATATAGTAATGGATAGAGATATAAATGCGTCAATAAACATATATAAAAATAGGGCTCTAACCCGTTCTTGCCCTTTAAAAAAGTTGCATAAAATGACTTTATGTTAAGAAATATCAACTTTTAAGTAACGGTCAAGAGATGAAGTATTAGCCAAGTATAAAGAATATATTAAAACCAAATTAACAAGTCCAGATTTTGCTAACAAGTTAAAAGGATTAAAAGGAAAAAATTTGGGTTGTTGGTGTTTTCCTGAACCATGTCATGCAAATATATTGTTGGAGTTATTAAAAAATTATTAATTTAGTTAGTTAGACCAAATACAAATTTATAATATTATATATATATAATTTGTTAAATGAGTTTTTTAAAGAGAAATGATATTAAAGCAGTTTGTGTGTTAAATTCACAAAAAGTTTTAGGAGTTGTTTACTTGGAAGAATATGGTGATCTTACTTTAATTCAAGGAAAAGTTAAAGGACTTAAACCAAATGGTACCCACGCAATACACATTCATGAATTTGGAGATTTAACTGAAGGTTGTACAAGTTGTTGTGCACATTATAATCCATTTAATATGAATCACGGAGGACCAAAGTCTGCAGATAGACATGTGGGAGATTTAGGTAATATTACCGCAAATGCAGAAGGTGTTTCTGAATTTACTATATCTGATGATTTGGTTAAATTATCTGGACCTTATAGTGTAATTGGAAGATCAATTGTTATACATGAAGACCCAGATGATTTTGGATTAGGAGGACATTCTGATAGTTTAAAAACAGGACATGCGGGTAAAAGATTAGTTTGTGGAATTATTGGATATAGATCAACCAAATGTTAGGTTATTATTACAAACTAATAAAAATTGATTTTTAATTAAAATATTAAATTTAATAATATATTTAATGTTTTTATTATTAGGATTACTCCTTGCACTATTTGTATTGATAGTACGGGATTTCTTGTTAAAATGTTTTTATACTATTGAAGCCATTCGATATAATCATCAAGGTTATGACAAAGAAGAATATGATGAAATCTATAAAAATTTAAAAAGTTTTGAAAAAGGTCAAAATCAAGATATTATCATTGAGGAACCAGAATATGATTCAGATGACGAATACGATCATATTAATAAATCATATTAAATATAAGCTAAATTCTCCGCATAAACCAATAAGACCAGCTTATAAAAATTTGAATTCTTTATTTATTAATTAATTACTTGAATTATTTAATGAGTAAAATTGGTTTAGTTGTTAATATTAATAAATTTAATCACTATTTTGAAACATCATCTACCACATTTATTTGTAATGATTTAGAAGAAGCTAAAAATAAATTAATCGATCATTTAGTTGTAAACATGGGAAATTTAAATATTGATTATCCTATGGATTTTACAGATTTTGAATACATATGGTTTAAACAAAATTACGTGAATACAGAAGCCTTTATATATTATATATATGCTGAAGAAACATGGTTTCGACCTTGGGATAGTCAAGACATTTATTCAGATTTTTTAGATAAAATGATTGAAAAGGATTCGTCAAATCCACCAGATTTTGAAACTATTTATGGAGAACCAAATCCAGATGAAGAAACTGAAGATAAATTTTCAATGGAACAAAATGAAGAAATTCAAGAATTAGAGAAAAAACTATCAGAAATTATTACTAATGCTAAAACAAGTAATAATCATGAAGATCAAGTAAAAGAATGTAATTGTGAAAGATGTAAAGAAGGTGAAGAATTACAAGCTATGAAATTAAAAGAAGATCTTATTACACTAGTAAAAGAAGATGTATTAACAGTAAATAATTCTGTATTAGAAACTATTCCAGAAGAGAGTAGTTAATTATTTTTTTTATGAACTTGCTTTTCTTGTTTATCTATATTTTTACCATTAGTATTTGAGGTATTATTTGTAGTTTCTGTTTTTTCTGCTTTTTCACCTAAAACAGTTTGTACAGTAACTGGATTTATACTAATGGATCTATTAAAATTGAGATGTTTAGAGTTAATATCTAATTTAGATCTTACATTATCAATCATAACATCAATTTCTGATTGAACTAATTTATCAGCCAAATAAGTTACTTTTAAGTTAGACAAACCATCTAGAGAATTTTTAAGTTCAGTATTTAAGCGCAATAAAGTTTGGGCTGCTTCTTCGGACTTGTCTTCAACAAGCTTGTCGTTGAATTCAAATGCTTTTGAAAAAACTTTTTGAATAAACCTAATGTTATCAGTACGATTAGCACCCCTAAACCATCTAGTAACTAATTGAAAATAACTAGTATCAATATTAATATGATTATCATATTGAACTAATTTTTCTCCTTGATTAATTTTTGAAATAAGACGTAAGTTTACAAAAACATCTTCTAAGCTCAACTCAATTTCTGCAACATTTGTTACTTGGGTTACACTATTTGTAGTATTTTCTGATACTGGTTGAATGCTATTTAATTCTACTTTTGTAGTCGTGTCATTAGTATTGTTAGTCGCATTTTGTGTATTTGTTTCAACTTCCATTATCTATCAATACATATATATTAATTTATTAGATTTTCAATTATTTTTATTAAATTATTTATTATTAATTTTAATTATCATATATATGTTCAGATAGAACAATGAAAATAATAAACCCAAAAAATCTTCTAATGACAAACTATCTTCTTCATCATTAATTAAGATATTTTTATCCATTATTTATAAGTAGATTAAATAAATAGATTAAATAAATAGATTATGTTATAAAAATTGAAATTTTTTTAATAATTATCATATAGATAATATTTAATGACACATGAAGAAGAAACCAAACAATTATATAACCAAATTGCACAGGTATTCGACGTAACTCGCGTTAGAATTTGGCCTTGTGTTAAGAATTGGGTTGATAAGTTTAAACCTAATTCTACAATTCTTGATATTGGATGTGGTAATGGAAAAAACATGTCTATTCGATCAGATCTAACATTTAAGGGAATCGATTTATCAGACCAACTAGTTAATATTTGTAAAAATAAAGGTTTGGATGTTATAGAAGCTAGTATGACATCTCTACCTTTTTCAGATAATTCATTTGACGGTTTTATAGCAGTTGCTTCATATCATCACTTATCTGATGATGAATCAAGACAAAGAGCATTGAATGAAATGTATAGAATTCTAAAAGATGGTGCTCAAGGATTGATCGTGGTATGGGCAATGGAACAACCGGAAGACTCTGTATTCAGTTTTAAACAAAAAGATGAACGAGTCAAATGGTTGTGCCGCAAAACTGGTGAAATATTTTGGAGGTATTATCATATATATCAATCTGGTGACTTGGAAAATGAAATTAACAAGCTCGAACCCAGATTTAAAATTAATAATGTGGGATGGGAAAAGGGAAATTGGTACATTCATTTATCAAAATAAATTCATCTATCCTAATAAATTGGTACATTCATTTATCAAAATAAATTCATCTATCCTAATAAATTGGTACATTCATTTA
>JACCDH011700575.1_pt1 | contig 33694 bp, 35 predicted proteins | sample 7442481 | NCBI WGS metagenome assembly JACCDH01 (sample SAMN15323433, study PRJNA562643) | freshwater metagenome | isolation source: river surface water | place: USA:Blue River Watershed | collected 2017-08-15
ATCTCGAACCTGGAAGTCAAGCTCACTTGCGGCGAAGGTAGTGCCAGGGGAACTTGGTGTCAGAATAGCAAGATGCACCCTCCATTATACAAAAAAGCCCTCGAAAGAGGGCTTTTTTATTTTAGGAACCTAATCTCAATCCCTTGCCCTTTTTTGTATCGCTACTTACAATTTAGATATGCAAAAATCTATATTGAAAGCACAGTTATATTTTCTTTTCGTTCTTACCCTGTTGAATCTAATCTATTTTTATTATCACGATGCACTTCCTGATCATTATTTCGAGATCACCTATCAGAATAATTCAATAAACTTTGTTACGTATTATTTTATCAGCCTATTAGCGAATTTTGGGTACTGGTGTGGTGTTTGGATTACATTGTCTTTTGTCACGTTTGCAGTGCTGCAAAGTTTGGTTTTTAACAAAAAGAATGATGTTAAAAGTTCAATTGTTATTGCTGCTCTTTTACCGTTAACTCTCTTTTTATCTTATTTGATTTTTCCAGAGAGTTTAGGAGAAGGGTTATTTTTTCTTATTAAAGAGAATTCAAGTTTTTTTGGTATTTTTGTTTCTGTGCTTTTTCTATCTTTAAGTTTCTTCTACCTAGTTTCTGAAAAGCATTTTTTTAAGACTTCCACTTATGCTTGGATGATGATTCTAAGAATGATGAATGCTATGAAAAATTCAGATTATTCATTTGTAACTCAATTTAAAACTAAAAAATGGACAATACCCTCACAAGAGGACCTCCTAAAATTTATCACTAAGTTTAAGCGGCCTAAAGTGAGCGAAGGTAAAGTGTCTATTCCAGAAATTAAATTAAAACCAAAATTTGTTCCTGTTCCAAAGGCTGTGCCGGTCGTTGCTGAAGAAGAGGTTTTAGAAGATGAAATTGAGGAAGATGACGAAGAATTAGACGAAGAAGAAGGTGAAGAAGCTGAATTTTCGGACTCGGTTGATTCTTTAGACGAAGTGGAAGATGAAGAGTATGAATCTGAGGATTCGCCTTTTGTAAAAAAGACTAATGTTGAAGATGTCTTTTTTGACAGTGATGAGTTGATTAGTTGTATCGCTCCTAAAAATCAAAGTAATAAAGTAAGTGATCCATCGGATAAATATTTTGAAACTATTGCTAGAGCTATTGAAGAAAAACTAAAAGAATTCAATATCTCTTCAAATGTGATCAATGTTTTGAAGGGCCCAGTTGTTGATACTTTTGAACTAGAACTTGGTTCTGGTGTAAAAGTTGCAGGTGTAACTAATAGAACAAATGATTTGTCACTGGCGCTAATGGGAGCTCCTATCCGTATTGTTTATCCGATGAAAGGAAAATCAACGATAGGTATCGAGGTTCCTAGAAATCCAAGGGATGTTATTTACTTAGATGAAGTTTTGAAGTCTCCAAATTTTAACAATTCAAGTTTCAGATTACCTATAGCTATGGGGAAAGATGCATATGGCGACGCAGCCGTAATCGATCTCGCCTCAACACCTCATCTTTTAGTCGCGGGTACAACTGGGGCCGGTAAATCTGTATTCATTAATACATTGCTGGTTTCTTTAATTATTAAATTTTCTCCGAAGAAGCTTCGCCTAATTATGCTTGATCCAAAGCAGCTAGAGCTAGCACTTTATGCAAGGCTACCTCATCTTATTATGCCTGTTGTTACAGATCCTGAAATTGCTTCAGTTTCTCTTCTTTGGACAATTGATGAAATGGAGAGACGCTATTCATTACTTAAGGACTTCGGTGTGAAGAACATTGATGGCTTTAACAAGAAAATGCAAACTGCCGGAACTGATTTAACTTGCAAAGTGAATAAGTATTATCCGGATGTTGAAGTTCAGAATTTCGAACTGCCATTTATTGTTGTAGTAGTGGATGAGTTTGCTGATTTGATGTTGTCTAAATCTGGTAAGGCCATTGAAACCTCTATTTCTAGACTTGCTGCCAAAGCGCGAGCATCAGGGATCCACATTGTTCTCGCAACCCAAAGACCTTCAACAGATATTATTACCGGAGTTATTAAAGCGAATTTTCCAACGCGTGTGTCATTTAGAGTTTTTACTAATATCGATTCACGAGTGATTCTGGATGGAACTGGTGCTGAGAAACTTTTAGGTAAGGGAGACATGCTCTTTAAGCAGGGGATCGATATCCTTAGAATGCATTCAGCTTATGTAGATGAAGATGAGATCGAAGCTTTGGTGGATAAATTAGCAACCCTACCGGTTCAGTACGATTCTGATGCAATGGAGTTTATTGCCAACAATGGGGCCGCTGACACAGATGTTGATGGAATTACAACGGATGGAGAAGGCTCTCTTAAAGATGAAAAATACGATGAAGCAGTAAAATGCGTTGCGATGCATCGCGTTGCCAGTGCTTCATTCCTGCAGCGTAGACTTGGAGTTGGTTATAACCGAGCCGCCAATTTGATCGAAGAAATGGAAAGACACGGGGTTGTAGGTCCTGCTCAAGGCTCTAAGCCACGGAAAGTTTTAGTGCCACCTCCTAGTGATTCAACGCCTTGATTTCACTCTCAAAGGTCTTGCTCTAAGCAAGTCAGCGTGCTATTAAGTTTCTACCAAAAATAATATCCCCATAAGGGGAAATCTAATCACTTTAAATTGGTTGGTCCATTCGCAAGAGTGGCACAAAGTGATTTGATACAACCTACCAAGGAGATCTCATGTCTACTAAGATGAACGTTAAACAGTTGCTTGAAGCTGGTGCACACTTCGGTCACCAAACTCACAAGTGGAACCCAAAGATGAAGAAGTACGTATACGGCGAACGTAACGGTATTTATATCATCGATCTACAACAAACTCTACCGATGGCAGAGAGAGCCTACGAGTTTTTAAAGAAAACTTCTCAGCAAGGTAAGTCAGTTCTTTTCGTTGGAACAAAAAGACAAGCCGCTGACATGGTTAAGAAAACTGCAGAAAACTGCGGCGCTTACCACGTTACTTCACGTTGGTTAGGTGGAATGCTTACGAATTATAAAACAATCGCTCTATCGATTGATAAAATTCGTAAAGTTGAAAAAATGAAAGAGAATGGAGATTTCAAACTCCTCACTAAGAAAGAGCAATCTAACATCGAAAAAGATGTTGCTAAGCTTGAGAAAAACCTTGGTGGGATTAAGAATATGAGAAAGCTTCCAGGAGCTATTTTCATTATCGATCCAAACAATGAGCACATTGCTGTTAAAGAAGCTAACGTACTTGGTATTCCTGTTGTTGCTGTTACAGATACAAACTGTGACCCTACAGGTATCGAATACGTTGTTCCAGGTAACGACGATGCTCTTAAATCAATCACTCTTTTCTTAGACTACTTCGCAAGTGCAATTACTGAAGGCGGATCTAAGGCAAGAAAAGAAGACGGTTCTGATTCTAGCCGTGATCTTGATCTTGAGAACGAAATTCTTCAAAAGTATGAGAAAGATATCGATCTTAAAGATGCTGACGAAGAAGAAGTTTAATTCATAAATTTTATAAAGGATTTCGACCATGGCATATACAGCTGCAGATGTTAAAAACCTTCGCGAGACTACTGGCGCAGGGATGATGGATTGTAAAAAAGCACTTGATGAAACTCAGGATTTCCAAAAAGCCGTTGATTATCTTCGTGCCAAAGGGCTTGCTGCTGCTGCAAAAAAAGCATCACGCGTAGCTGCTGAAGGAATTGTTCAAGCTGTTGTAAAAGGAAACTTTGCGGCTCTTGTTGAAGTTAACATTGAAACAGATTTTGCTGCTAAAAACGATGATTTCATGAAGTTTGTAAATACAGCTGCGAACACAGCCGTTGAGAGCAAGGCTTCAACCGTTGATGCTCTTCTTGCTGTGAATGTTTCTGCGAACACAACAATCAAAGATATGATCTCTGAACTCACAATCAAAATTGGTGAGAAAATCGACATCCGTCGTGTTGAACTTTTAAAACTTGAAGGTAATGGCTTTATTGGTTCATACGTTCACTCTGGGAAAATCGGTGTTCTTGTTAAGATTGAAGCTGATAAAGATGTTTCAAACAATGAAGCAGTTAAAGAGCTTGCAAAAGATCTTTGTATGCAAGTTGCAGCTGCTAACCCTCAATTCCTAAGTGGAACTGAGATTGATGAAACATTCAAAGCAAAAGAAGCTGAAATTTATGCTGCTCAATTGAAAGAGCAGGGTAAGCCTGAAGCTATGATTCCAAATATCGTTAAAGGTAAGTTAGCAAAACTTGCTTCTGAAGTTTGTCTTTATGAGCAATCATTTGTTAAGAACCCAGATATCACAGTTACAACTTTAGTTGATTCAGTTGGTAAAACGGCTGGAGCAGCTCTTAAAGTAACTAAGTTCACGAAGTTCAATCTTGGTGAAGGTATCGAGAAGAAGGTTGATAACTTCGCTGAAGAAGTAGCAAAGATGACAGGACAAAATTAATCTCTACCTAGAGTTAATGAAGAGGGGACTTTATGGTCCCCTCTTCTTTTTTAAAGGATCTCATGAAGTATAAACGCGTTTTGATTAAACTCTCTGGAGAGGCTCTTGCTGGTGATCAAGGCAATGGTATTTCAGGAGAGATTCTCAATAAGATTAGTTCTGAAATTGCAGTTCTTCAAAAAACGGGCTGTGAGATTGCAATTGTTGTTGGTGGAGGAAATATTCACCGCGGGGTTGCTGGTGCAACTTCAGGTATGGACCGAGCGACTTCAGATTATATGGGTATGATGGCAACTGTTATTAATTCACTTGCTCTACAAGATGCCCTTGAAAGAAAAGATGTCTATACACGAGTTCTTTCTGCGATTGCTATGCAGGAAGTAGCTGAGCCTTATATTCGCAGACGTGCAGTTCGCCATCTTGAGAAAAAACGAGTGGTGATTTTTGCTGCCGGAACTGGGAATCCTTATTTTACAACAGACACAACTGCAGCACTTAGGGCCAATGAGATCCATGCTGATCTTATTATGAAGGCAACGAAGGTTGACGGTATTTATGATAAAGATCCAATGAAGCACAAAGATGCAAAGAAATTTGAAAAACTTTCTTATATCGAAGTGCTAAATAAAGACCTAAAGGTAATGGATTCGACTGCTATTACTCTTTGTATGGATAACGAAATGGATATCGTCGTTTTCAACATGTTTGAAGAAGGCAATATGATTAAAGTTGTTGAAGGTCACAATATCGGGACAGTTGTTACAAAAAAAGTTTAAGGAGATTGGGTTATGATGAAAGATTTAAAACCAATACTTGATGATCAAATGAATAAAGCGATCAAGTCGCTTCATAATCAAATTGCGAAAGTGAGAACTGGCAGAGCTACGGCCGCTGTTCTTGATGGGATTACTGCTGACTACTATGGTTCAGCTACTCCAATTAAAAATATGGGACAGATTTCGACTCCAGAAGCCCGTCTTCTTCAGATCCAGCCATTTGATAAAACTCTTATTCCTGCAATTGAGAAAGCGATTCTTGCGGCAAACATTGGGTTAACTCCTGGCAACGATGGCAACTTCATTCGGATTCAGTTCCCTGCTCTTACTGAAGATAAGCGTAAAGCGTTTGTTAAAGATGTGAAGAAAATGGGAGAAGATGCAAAAGTTGCTATACGTAATGTTCGTAGAGAGCAAAACGATAAAGTTAAAGTGAACGAGAAAGATAAGAAAATTTCTGAAGATGAATCTAAAAAGATTCAAGATGAAATCCAAAAGATTACCGATAACTTTATTAAAGAAGTTGATAAAGTTGTTGAAGCCAAAGAGAAAGAACTCTTAACTGTTTAAGGTTCTGATGATGACTATCAAGCATGTAGCTATCATTATGGACGGTAATGGACGTTGGGCAAATCAGCGTTTTCGTCCACGTATTTGGGGGCACGTTAGAGGTTCTAACGTTGTTTCTGATATTGTAAATGCGGCCGATGATATTGGTTTGAAGTCATTGACACTCTACGCATTTTCAACCGAAAATTGGTCAAGACCACTAGAGGAAGTGTCATCTCTTTTTAAGCTGTTAAAAAAGTTTCTTACTAAAGAACAGAATAGAATCATTTCAAATAATATTAAATTCAAAGTTATTGGTGAAGTGAACAGTCTTCCTTTGGAGACTCTGGAGCTCATTCAAGAGACTGAAGAGTTAACCAAAAATGCTTCTGGTCTTAACTTAACTTTTGCATTTAATTATGGTGGGCGCGCTGAAATTCTTCGTGCCGTTAATAATTTTCAAAAGAATAATCCAGGTAAGATGATGACTGAAGGTGATTTGAATCATTCTATGTATCGACCTGAAACTGGTGATGTTGATCTGATGATCAGAACTGGTGGAGAGCAGAGAGTTTCAAATTTTCTTCTTTGGCAGATGGCCTACGCAGAATTGTATTTTACACCTACAAAGTGGCCTGATTTTACCCCAAGTGAGTTCAAAAAAATTGTAGATCACGTTTCTTGTCGTGAAAGAAGATTTGGAACGATTTCTTCTCAGAAAACTCTAGAGTTTTCTATGGACATGGCCGAATCAAATAAGTCTGCATTCATTCAGGGCGCTAATGTCTAATAACACCATCAGAATTATTTCAGGGGCAGTGCTTTTAACTCTGGTTGGTCTATGTCTCTATTTGGGTCAGCGTGCCTGCTTAATTGCCATAGGTATTATTGGACCTTTCGTTATTGATGAGCTGATTACGAATTTTTATGATCAGAAACGCAATTCAATTCGTTATATCCTGGCCCAGATATTCTATATAATTTGTTTTTATTTTTTTAATTTCTATCAAATCAGTCAGTCTTCTTTTAGTTTTTGGATTTCGGCAGGAATCGTCTTAAACATCCTTCTTTTGATCTATTTGTTTGTAATCTATAAAAAATCAGATCTTCTACTCACAATCTTCCGTGCAACTTCTTGGTGTGCAGGACTATATGTTGTCATTCCCATCATTTGCTTAAGTTATATTTTAACTTTTAATCACTGGTTTCATCTTTTGATTGGTTTGGTCATTTTGAATTTTTCTGTAGATACGTTTGCTTATTTTACAGGGAAAAAATTTGGTAAACACAAGCTCTGGGAAACTGTAAGTCCCAAAAAGACTGTTGAAGGTCTTATTGGTGGAGTGTTCTTCTCAGTTCTTATTACAAGTATTTACTGGAATTCTTTCATCGATCAGGTCAATATTTTTACAGTGTTGTTTTTTATCGTTGTTGCTTGTTGCTCTCAGGTAGGGGATCTGGCGCAATCGAAATTAAAAAGACAATTTGAAATTAAAGATAGTTCGTCTTTAATTCCAGGCCATGGAGGCGTCTACGACCGTGTGGATAGTCTTTTGTTCGTGGCCCCTTTTTATGCCTTTTACCTGATGGCAAATTTCCGTTAAGGACAAATCATGTTAGAAAAAATTCTTGTCTTCGTTATATTTCTTGGGCCTCTTATCTTTTTTCATGAACTAGGTCACTTTTTCTTTGCTCGTTTTTTTGGAGTAAGAGTTGAAGTGTTTAGTATTGGGTTTGGTCCGAAGATTTTTAAATACCTTCATAAGGGGACCGAATATGCAGTCTCCATTATTCCACTTGGTGGGTATGTAAAAATGTTTGGGGATGATCCGTTCTCTGAAGCGAAACTAACGGATGAAGAGAAAAGTGTGGCCTTTAATCATAAATCGAAGTTTGCTAGATTTTGGATCGTGTTTGGTGGTCCACTGGCGAATTTAATCCTTGCTTATTTTTTATATGTTGGTCTCCTTGCTGGTGGGGAGAAAGTTCCTGAAACAAAAGTTGGAGTGGTTACTGAGAAATCAAGTCTTTATCAAAAAGGCTTGAGAACAGGTGATGTTCTTGTTGGTATTAATGATGAGAAGGTATTGAGCTTCGATGATCTGAATATAAAAGGATCAATAGTTGAGACCATCTCTGTTAAGCGGTCTGAGCAAAACGTAAAGCTTAAGATCGAGATGAAGCTTGAGCCCTTTATCAATGAATTTGTGAGTATTGTTTCTTTGGTTAAAAAACCAATCTTTATCAATAAGAGTTCTGAGAAATTTCTTGTGAGTCTGGAGAAGGCTCCTAAAGAGATGACGACCTCATTCGAGGAGATATCGACGAACTTTAAAGGTAAAGCATATCTGTACAAGTTAATTGAAAAAGATGGTGCCCTTAAAATTGATGAAGCCTCTGAATCTGAAATTGCAGCTGCTGAAGACAAGTCTCTGACAGAAATATTAACAGGACTTGAATTCTATTCGGTGGATCTCTTAATTAGAAATATTGTCATGGGATCGCCGGCCGACAAAGCGGGCCTGAAAAAAGGTGATATCTTAACAAGCGTGAATGGGCTAGCTCTCAAGAGTTTTGAAGAGCTCCGCCAAGGTCTGCAGCTAATTTCAGATGGTCAAAAGGTCTCTGTTGGGTATCTCTCAAATGGTGAGACTCTGATTAAAGACGTTGTTCCCGAGGTTAAAGTTCTTGATAAACAAAAAGTAAAAATCATTGGAATTGAAAGTGCCGTTGAGTACCTTCAACCCAAACTGATTACTGCGAAAGCTGATAGTTTTGGTGAGGCAATTACAGGTGCATTCACTAGAACTTGGGATGGAATCGTTAAGACATTTGGTGGTTATAAGAAATTGATTACGAATGAAGTGTCGCTGAATAATATTGGTGGACCACTCGCCATTGGTAAAGTCGCATCGGATTCTTTAAATATTAGTCTTTCAATGTTTTTCAGACTGATGGCGATTATAAGTATCAATCTGGGAGTGATTAACTTATTTCCAATTCCTGTCTTAGATGGAGGACATATTATGTTCCTTATCTTTGAAACAATAAATGGTGGACCGTTATCGAGAAGAAAACTTGAAATTGCTCAGCGATTTGGTGTTTCAGTGTTATTTTTGTTAATTTTTGTTGCCCTCTTTAATGACATAACTAAACTGTTTTGACCCTTGAGCTACTTATTCATAGATTCCACTTATGATTTAACTTTAGGTGTTTTGGATGATGAGCTCAATTGGTTGTCAATTGAGCTGGAAGTAGGACAAAAAGCTTCTGCGATCATTCAACGTAAAGCCTATGAACTTATAAAAAAGCATGGGCTTGATTGGGAAGCATTGTCAGGAGTGATTACTGTTAATGGTCCTGGTTTCTATACAGGTCTTCGATTGGCCGAAGGCTTTTCGGATGTTTTTTCATTCTTTCAAATTAAGCAGTTTTCTTTTTATTCTTACGAAATTCCTCATTGGTGTGGTCACTTGACAGGTACTTGGTTTACCAAGGCCTATAGAGGAGAGTATTTTTTTTATCAGTGGTCTAATGACGAATCCTCTACAATGTTAAAGACTGTGAAGGAGCTTCCTGGATCGATTACTGGTGACCAATACTTCATTCATTCGATTGGTTCATTGGATGAAATGAGTTTAGGGTTAATTAAAAATCCGATAAAAACTCATGAACTTCTTAGGCTTTATCCGCAAAAAATATTTTCTCATGTGATTAAAGGACTACAACGTGAGCCCTTTTATTTTCGGGCACCGGAAGATGAATTTAAGGCGAACCCGTGAAAAGATTCTTTTTTTTACAAACTGAAATTTCTTTGACGTTGTTAGTTCTCATGATTTGGGCCTTTATCAAACTGCCGCTAGTCATTGAAATTCCAATCTTACTCTTTTCATCCCTGGTTTTATTTCTTTTTAGACGAACTTCGGTACATTATGTGGATACCTTGAAAAATAATGGAGAAATTTACCTCTCTCCAATTCACGGGATCGTTGAATCTGTGCGGTATTCTGTCGATGTCCCGGGTTACCCATCTCCGTGTCATGAGGTTCGGATTTCGTTAGATTTTTGGGATGAAAAAGGTTTGTACTTACCGACCGCTGGTGAACTGACTTATCTTCGAGCGAATAAGGGTATAAAAGTTCCACGAAAAGCGCCTAAAGAAATTTTCTATGGATCATTTGAAGATTTTTCTCATACAGAATTTTCTCTCGTTTCTAAGAATCAAAACTTAACTTTAATGCGCTTTATCGATTTTAAGATGGGAAAACGACCAAGTATATGGTTGAAATCTGGTGACCGTGGAAGAGCAGGTGCCTGTTTTGGGTATTATCCTTTTGGTGGGAATCTGTTAGTGTACTTGCCAGCAACGAGCGATATTTTAGTTTTTGAAAATGAACGAGTTATTCCTGGTCAATCAGTAATAGCCTCACTTAAAGATCAACCTAAGGTTTAATATGTCATTGTTAGAGAATCGTCGACTGGCCTACTTTATTCCAAATACATTCACAGCACTTAATATGGCCTGTGGTTTCATCGCTATTTTATACGCGTTCCACGGTCAATTTTATAAGGCCTGTATGTTTATTGTTCTTGGAGCAATTTTCGACAGCGTGGACGGGCGTATTGCTCGCATGACGAATACACAATCAAGTTTTGGTGAGCAGTTTGATTCATTAAGTGATTTAGTATCTTTTGGTGTGTCACCGGCCATTGTTTATTACTTTAGATTTTTAACCGATGCGGGTCGACCTGGTATGGTCGTTTGCTTTCTTTTCATGCTTTGTGGAGCTTTAAGGCTTGCACGATTTAACGCCAACGTGGATAGAAACAAATCAGACTATTTCCAAGGGCTTCCTATACCTGGTGGGGCCACTGCTGCGATCAGCATGGTTTTTCTGTCTGAAACTTTTCCAGTTCTAGCTGAAATGAAACCAGTGACTGTAGCGTATTTGTTATTTTATGCCATCTTGATGGTTTCTAATATTCCGTTTCCGAGTTTTAAAAAATCAGAATGGGTCAAAAATCATAAGAAGCAAGTTTTGATGTTGATCTTTGTGATTTTTGCTTCTCTTTTCATTTACGAAGAAATCATGATTCCGGCGATTATTACTTTTTATGTCGTGGCTTCTCTTGTTTATTGGGGCACGCACCTTAAAAAATTCGAAGGAATCTTCGATTGGTCAGATGAACCTGAAGTATTAGAAACGAAGTGATCTTTCATTATCGTCTCATAATCCAATATAACGGAACTCGCTATCTTGGCTGGCAAGTCCAGCCTGAAAATGCTGGGAAAACGGTTCAGGGAGAACTTAACAAGGCCCTTGCGACGATTTCTAAATCTAACAATGTTCGCTCTATGGGTTCTGGTCGGACAGATGCAGGTGTGCATGCTTTAGGGCAAGTGGCCAAAGTTAGTCTTGAGCTTAAAATTCCACCCCCCAGTTTATTGCGTGCACTCAATGTTAACCTTCCGGATGATATTCGAGTGGTTCATGCAGAAGAATCTAACGAAGATTTTCATCCAACTACACAGGCCATTTCAAAAGAGTACCAATATCGTTTTACTTTTGGTCGCTCACCAACTGCGTTTCAAACTGAGCTGATTGCCAACCACCCCTTTGATTTAGATTTAGTGAAAATGAATGAGGCCTGTAAGGTTTTTATTGGGAGACATGATTTCACCAATTTTTTTTGTGAGGGAACCGATGTTGCCTCAAATGTCCGTGAGATTTATGAGTGTGAAATTCTGAGTGTTGATTGTGAGAGGCTTATGCTGCCTTCTCATTACGTTCTGCGGATCGTGGGAAATGGTTTCCTAAAGCAGATGGTGCGGCTCATAATGGGAGCTATTTGGAACGTTGGGCGAGGCAAAATATCGGTAGATCATGTGAGGTCTGCACTAGGGCCAGTTAAGGTTCAAAAATTAGGAGCAGTTGCTCCCCCTGAAGGGCTATATATGGTTCGCGTCAATTACGAAGCTTAGGCCTTTGCCTTTGACAAATTCACCCTTTGTGTTAAAAACATAGATTCAATTTTTCACTCTAGAACAAGAGAGATCCTATGTCTTACACGATTCAAAATGTTAACGGTTGTACAAAAAAATTACTCTTCAATTTCGATAAGGTCGATCTTACAAAAGAGATCAAAGAAGCTCTTGTTGCTAAACAAGCAAGTTCAAATCTTAAAGGTTTCCGTAAAGGAAAAGCGCCACTAGAAATGGTCCAGAAACTTTTTGGACCTCAGGTTGAAAACGATGCTCTTTACCGTTTTATTTCAGATCAGTACTACCAAGCTGTGAAAAAAGAAAATATTCGTGCTGTAGGATACCCGCAGTTCGACAATACAAAATACGAATCAGGTAAGACTGTTGCTTTCGAAGCGACAGTAGAAATCATTCCTGACTTCGAATTGAAAGATTACTCTAAATATACTTTTAAAAAAGAATCTGAAACTGTTTCGGATGAAGATTTTGAAACACTGAAGAAAAACTATCTTTCTCAAAAAGCAGAAATTGCTGAAGTAAAAGATGCGGCATACAAGCTTGCAAAAGGTGACTTCGCAGTTTTCAATTTCGAAGGTGAAAAAGCTGATGGTTCAAAACCAGAGAACATGAAAGCTCAAGAATATATGCTTGAGATTGGTTCTGGTCAGTTCATCCCAGGCTTTGAAGACGGCATGATTGGTCTTAAGAAAGGTGATAAGAAAGATATCAAAGTCACTTTCCCAGCCGATTACCACGAAGAAGATCTAAAGAATGCTCCAGTTACTTTCCATGTAGAAATTCTTGAAGTTAAACAAAAGAACTTCCCAGAATTCACAGATGAAATCGCAAAAGAATTCGGATTTGAATCGATGGCGGATTTTGCTGTGAAAAATAAAGAAAGAATGGCCACTCAAAAGAAACGTGAAGTGGCTTCTAAACTTCAGCAATCAATTCTTGAAAAACTAATTTCTGAGAATGAATTTGATGTTCCTAAGGCCCTCATTGATGATCAAAAAGAATCTGTAAAACAAGAGCTTTCTAAAACTCTTAAACAGCAAGGTTTTAATGATCAAATGATTGGTCTCTACTTTGAGCGTTGGGATGCTGACGTAACTTCAAAAGCTCTTTTCCAAGTTCGCTCTGGTCTTATCCTTGATAAGTTAGCTAAAAAATACAATATTGAATCAACTGAAGCTGACCTTGATGCAAAAATTGATGAAATGGTTGCTCAATCAGGTATGAAGAAAGAAGAAATTGCTAAATTCTACAAGGCCAATGAAAACGTTAAGCGTAATCTTATGTATGCTATTCGTGAAGAGAAGACATTTGCTGCTCTCATGAAGGATATGAAAGTTTCTTAGTTTTTTTAATATTCTTGCTCCTCCTTTTGGGGGAGCATGTTTTCCACCAAAAGCCTCTCACTAACTTCAGATTACACTTACCATCCTCAAAATATACAACAGCATCATCTTTCATCAGAACTGTTTTTATGACATGTCCATTTGCTACAAATTCATAGGTACTTGGACCGGGTGTTTTACTTCGATCAAGATTTAGGCTTGAGCTCATGAGGAATAGTGTAATAATTGCTAATTTCCATTTTTGAAATAGAAAAAGTCCAATGAAGATGAGGCATACCATATGGATTTCTATAAAAGGGAAAAGCAGAGTTATTTGTGAGAACTTATCAACCAAGAGTTGTAAGTTTTTCAGAAGAAAAATTCCAGTGTGCAGCTGCCAATCCCAGAGAGGAAATGAAAGACAAAATAGAATGGGCATGAGGAGACTGAAGCCTAAATTTAAGATTGGGGAGAGAAAAAGAACAAGAACTGAGACATCAGAATTTTGAAAATAAGCGATAAGAACTTGTCCGATAAAAAACCACACAATAAGACCAATACCTTGAAGACCAGAGTAGATAATACCTAGAAAGAGGAAACTGTATGTGAAGCTAAGTGTATTTGTTTGGAATGATCCGACCAAGATATCTACACCAAGTGAGAGCAGGAAACCGAGATGTAGTCCAAGAGCTTTTTGGTGAATTTTAATAACGACCATTCTTTTTAAAGCGATGAGTCCGGAGGTGAAGAACAGTGCTATTCCCGTGAAAAGAAGAATCCAGAGTTGATGTCGTGGATTTACAAGCTTCATAAAAGGAAAGAGGATCGCGCTCAAATGGAAACCAGAAGGCGTAAAAAGATGGTTTAGTCCTAAGACCTTATAACGATCTTTGATCATTCTTGATAAGGGGGCCGACCTACCAGTTAGGATTGATTCCCAAAGTTTTAAGTAATCAAGATTCTTCTTTGGAACCTTTGATCTTGCGTCTTGAAAGGACTTTAGCTTGGGGACACTGTCGGCCCGAAAATAGGGTTTTAGGGCCTTCAATTCATGGGACTTCAAAAGACACAGGAGAGTCAGTGAAATGATCAGTATAGAGAGCAGCCAGCGTTTATTCATAGTTTAGGTCTTGCAATCAAATGACCATGGATATTTTAACTAAGTCCAAGAAATAACTAGATATGTTTCACGGTGCGTAATTTAATCTTGCTTCCTCGGTGTAAAAGGGATATCTACTCGCTATGATGGACATGAGTATTAAAAGTCTTCTTCCACAGATTCAGAATTGGCTCGAGGAAGATGATTTAACTAGAAATTTTCATTACACGAGATCTCTTCCAGGGCATCCTGTTAAACTTCAGTTGAAGATTAAGTCTCCGTTGATTCTTGCGGGAACTGATTATTTAGCAGCAACATTCTTACAGCTTGGTTTAGCTTATGATTTTTCTTTTTTAAAAGAATACGAAGGAAAGCACTATTCAGATGGAACAGTGATCGATTTTCCGGAAACCATGCCTTTTAATTTTGCAGTGACTGGGGAGAGGCTTGCTCTCAACTTGGTTCAGCATGCAAGCTCAATTGCGACTTGGACTAACCAACATGTGGTGTTGTCAAAAAATATCCGTATCCTTGATACGAGAAAAACAACCCCCGGTCTTCGTTCTCTAGAAAAATACGCTGTTCGCGTCGGTGGTGGTTTTAATCACAGGCTTGGTCAAACTGATACATGGATGATCAAGGATAATCACAAGAGCTCTCTTGGAGGTCTTGGTGGCGCCTGGAATTTTTTCAAGGATCAGGGCGCATTCTACAATAACATTGTGGTCGAGATTCACTCCCTTGAAGAGCTTAAAGAAGCCATAGGTCTAGGTTGTAAGCATGTGATGCTCGATAACTTTTCTCCTGATCTTGTGAGAGAAGCTGTGAAGATAAAAAAATTAGATATGACCTTTGAAGTGTCGGGAGGGCTAAACCTCTCTACGATTGCAAACTATTTTATAGAGGGTGTAGATGCTTTGAGTTTAGGGTCGATTACTTATTCGGCGCCTAGAGTTGATTTATCTTTGAAGTTTAAAACGATATGAAAGATTTTAATACAGACATACTGATTATTGGCTCTGGGATCGCTGGACTTGCATCAGCAATTAAGTTGGCCGAAAAAAAACTCAAGGTGACAATTGTAACGAGGGAAAAGCGTCCTGAGGTTACAAATACGTTTTGGGCCCAAGGTGGGATTATTTATAGTCCTAAGTCTCTTAATGACCAGGAAGATTTAATTAGTGACATCGTTAAGGCTTCTGCTTTTACTTCAAACATTGAAGCGGCCAAAATTCTTACTTCTCGATCTGCTGAAATTATCGATGAAATGTTGATTCATAAATCTCAGACTGATTTTGCTAAAGATGCTGAAGGGGAGCTACTTTTTACAAAAGAAGCAGCTCATTCAAGAGACAGAATTATTTATAAAGGTGATATGACGGGTAAAGCGATTCAGATCTCTTTACTTAACTATCTTGCAAATAGTGAGATCTTTCCAAACGTCACTTTCCTTACATCTCATACCGCAATTGATCTTATTACTCCAAACCATCATGGAGTGGACATTACGCAAAGATATGAAGAGAACCAGGTCCTTGGGGCCTACGTTCTTGATCAAGAAACAAAAGAAGTTAGAAAAATTCTTTCTAAGATGACTATTCTTGCTAGCGGTGGAATTGGAGCGCTATACCTTCACCATTCAAATGCTGAAGGTGCTCGAGGGGATGGCCATGCCATGGCCCACAGAGCTGGTGCGTATGTAACGAATATGGAATTTATCCAATTCCATCCAACGACTTTTTACAACAGATCTTCTCATAGAAGATTTTTAATTTCTGAAGCTGTTCGTGGAGAAGGTGGAAAACTCATCAATTCAAAAGGTGAAGCTTTCATGCACAAATATCACCCGGATGCAGAGCTTGCTCCGCGGGATGTTGTTTCTCGAGCGATTCTCGAAGAAATGATCAAAGAGAAGGATGACTGTGTTTATTTGGATATCTCTCACAAAGAAGAGAGTTACCTGAGAGACAGGTTTCCCACGATCAACGCTTACTGCTTAGAAAATAAAGTTGATATGGCCAAAGAGCCAATTCCTGTGGTGCCCGCTGCACATTATACGTGTGGAGGAGTGAAAACAGACCTTAAAGGAAGAACAAATTTAAAACGACTTTATGCCGTTGGTGAAGTTGCTTGTACGGGTCTTCATGGTGCCAACCGGTTGGCCTCGACTTCACTTCTTGAAGGATTGACCTGGGGATATATTGCCGCTGAAGATATTATCAATGATATTGGTGCAGTTAAAGATTACGATCTTTCGAAAATCAAAGATTGGGCGGGAGGATTTGAAGAAGTAGACCTTGCCCTTATCGCTCAAGATCAAATGACACTGAAGCAAACGATGTGGAACTATGTGGGTCTTTCAAGGTCACAAAATCGCCTTGCACGAGCACGTGCTATGTTTATAGAGCTCCAAGATGAAATTTCAAAATTTTATAAGAATGCCCAGTTACATGATGAGCTTATTGGTTTGAGAAATGGAGTAGAGGTGTCTTTCATGGTGCTAAATGCATCACTCCGTAATAAACAATCTGTTGGATGTTTCTACCTAAAAAATTAGGTATCGCTTAGTGGGCGAAAGTAAGAGTGTCCTAGAAGAACAAGATTTCTACGGATAAAATTTCTGCGTTTTAAAACAAAATTTGTTGGCTTGGTTGGATTCCATCTGCGAGGGTTCGGAAGGATCGCAGCGAACAACTGGGCTTCTCCAAGAGTCATTTTAATTGCAGGTTTCTTCCAGTAATACTGAGAAGCGGCTTCAGCTCCGTAAACCCCAGGACCCAATTCAATAACATTCAAGTAGACTTCAAGAATTCTACGTTTATCCCACATGGCCTCAACCAAAACTGTAAAATAAGCTTCGAGCCCCTTTCGAAGGTATGTCCTAGAAGGGTATAGAAAAACATTTTTGGCGGTTTGTTGGCTAATAGTTGATGCACCCATTTTTATTTTACGGCGTTTATTTGCATCAATCGCTTTTGCTATCGCTTCGAAATCAAACCCATTGTGAGACAGAAATTTTGGATCTTCGGATGCAATAACTGCTTTTTGAAGATGGGGAGAAATCTCATCGATTGAGATCCAGTCTTTATTGATGGGAACCCATTTACCTTCAAGCCCGTATTCGATAGTCCGGATGGCCACGAGGGGGGTAATATAAACTGGCAACCATCTGTATAGTCCTACAGTTGCTGCTGTGGAAACAAAGAACGCGAAAATGCTCCAGAGGAAGATTTTCCCTAGTTTTCGGCCGATTGGTTTGACCTTCGCATATCCTTTTCTAATGTAACCCATATCAATTATTCGTTTTTCAGCACTCAGTTTAGAACTATCCCTATAGTATAATCCAAGAGAACGAAATTGTACTTACCGTATAAGTATTTACCCATTTTTTCTCATGTCTCATTCCCACCCTAAATACCACTCTTGGATTTCAGGCACTTTTTTACACACCATAGGGGCAATAAGAATGACTTTCCGCCTATAATCCTTTAGAACCATGTCATTGAAATGCTTCAAGGTAGAATTATGAATATTGAATCTAAAAAATTCCAAGAAAAGTCGATTTTTTTCACTTCTTTGGGGTGCTCAAAAAACTTAGTTGATTCGCAGGTAATGCTTGGGCATCTTAAACTGGATGGATTTAGTATCGCTAATTCTCCAGACGATGCTGAAGTGATTATTGTGAATACCTGCTCTTTTGTAGAAGCCGCTAAGGTCGAATCAATTGAAACGGTATTAGATCTTGCTGCTTACAAAGAAGAAGGGAATTGCAAGGCCCTTGTAATGTCTGGTTGCATGGCCCAGCGATATTCTAATGAATTAGAAAACGAAATGCCGGAAGTGGATATGTTTATTGGTACCGGTGAGTATCATAAAATTGTACCACTCCTTCGTGCGATGGAAGAAGGGAAGTTAGAGAAAAAGTCGTTTGTTGAAATTCCTCGCTACATCCATACTGAATTCGATCCACGTCTAAATACATCGCCATTTTATATGGCATGGTTAAAAATCTCCGAAGGTTGTAACCGTAATTGTACCTTCTGTATTATTCCGACACTTCGTGGAAAGCTCCGTTCAAGAACAGTTGATTCTTTAGTGAAGGAAGCTGAGCAACTTGCCTCAACGGGTGTTCGTGAACTGAATCTCATCTCTCAAGACTTTTCTGACTACGGTGTTGATCTCGAGGGCGGAGGTAAGAAAGATAATAAGAACCCGATGATCTATGAGCTTCTTTCTCGCTTAGAAAAGGTCGAAGGAATTGATTGGGTTCGAGTGTTCTATTTTTATCCTGATGACCTCACAGATGATGTTATGGATTTGATGGCGTCTTCTAAAAAAATTACAAAGTATTTAGATATGCCTGTCCAACATTTCGCGGATGGCGTATTAAAGAGAATGAACAGACGGGTGACTGAAGAAGTCATTCACCAGAAAATCAAAACTCTTCGTGAGAAAATTCCTGGTATTGTTTTGAGAACTTCAATCATTGTTGGGTTCCCGGGTGAAACGGAAGAAGACTTTGAAGCACTTCTTCGTGGTGTCCAGGCAGCAAGATTTAATCATTTGGGTGTTTTTAAGTACTCAGATGAAGAAGGGACTCCTGCACTCCGTTTAAAGAATAAAGTTCCCCAAGACGTTATAGATGAACGTTTTGAAAAACTTTACGAAGCACAAAAAGAAATTGCTCGTGAGCTGAACCAGGAATACCTCGGCAAAGTGATCGAAGTGTTAGTGGAAGGCCAGCATGAAGAAACCGAGTTACTCCTACAAGGTCGTCATGCTGGTCAAGCTCCAGATATCGATGGAAAAGTTATCATTAACGACGGTATGGCCAAGGCCGGTGATCTTGTGAAAGTTGAGATTACTGATGTTCTTGATTACGACCTGGTTGGACGAATCATTCCTTAAAATTTATTGATCTTTAAGAAGAGATTTCTTGCTGTTCAGGAGCTGCTCTAGTTCCTGAATTTCATCACCAAGTTTGGTGTTCTTGGCTTCGTGAAGTTTATAGTGAAGAAGACCATAGGCCTGCTTGTCTTTTAAATCTTTGGTCAAAAGCTTTGTTTCAAGATGAGCGAGACTGAGTTCAACCTCTTTCACCTGTGCTGATAGTTCTTTAAAACGAAAATCCATCTGTCTGTGGAGATCATTTATTAAGGCGGAGGTTTGTGAAACCACTGCGGTGACGATGACATCATCATTTAATTGCTTTTGTCTTTTAGAAAAAAAGTTGAACATGGATGAACTCCTTACCTATAGTATAGAGTGATTTGGTTGATTAATCTTCCGAGGCAAGATTCTCCTAGTAGGTCCAAAGCTCCTTTCAATTTAAAATGAATAAAAAATTAAGGAGTTACCTGGTGAGAAAACTGATTATGTGTTTGAGCTTATTGGTCTGTTTTAATGCTTGGGCAGAAGAAGTTGTTGAACCAAAATGGAAAGCAAAAATTAGAGAAGTAGTGACTCTCGTTGCGGGAACTGAATGGAGTGATCGGATTTTAGGTGCACTTCCAGTTCCTGTTATACCTGATGTGCAGATGCCTCAACTCCCCGTCCTGAGAAAAAAATCTACTGACATTGAGAGCTACAATAAAAAAGCGAAGGAGGCGACTGAGTATGATAAGTTACCGCCGGAGAGAAAGCGCCAGTTTGATTACAAGTTTATTGAAGAGCTTTTTTTAGTCACAAGGAAAATAGAAGCAAAAGATGAGGATCTCGCGAATTGGTTAAATACTCTGGACCAAGGGGGATCTCGGGAAGGAATTTATCAAGCCTTAGTTTTAGATGAAGTCTACAGTGGACTTGAAAGCATGGAAGATAAACCTTCACAAAAGCTTTTGAATTTTACGCTGCAATTTAGTCAAAAGTTTTTGAACCAAACTTTTAAAACTGATTCTTTGACTCAGCTTAATCTCTATTCGTTAAAAAGAATCTTTACTGAAAAGAGTCTTGATTTGATTGAATATTTTGAAGTGAAAGACATTGATTCGCTTTACCGCTGGTACGCTATTTTCTCTGCTGATATGGCGACAAATAATGCGCCTTTCTTGGGAAATTCCACCATAAGGTTGAATCAATCTGCGAAGTATCACTATGACTGGGCAAAAGCGATGCCGATCCAGCACATAAAATCAGAGTTCATCATCAAAGTTCATTCAGTTATGAATGGGCTTCAACTTTTGCCTTAGTAAAAGAATGGATTTTCGACATCAAATAACGAATGAAGAAGTCTCTCTACTCCGAGGGCGATTCCTGCCGAAGGTGGAAACCCTTTGTCCATGGTTTTATAAAAAGAATTAGGTCTTGGGAGCTCGTAGGAATAGAGTTTTTTCTTGAGATCGTTTTGAATTGCAAATCGTCTTTTTTGCTCGTCAGAATTCGTGAGTTCATTAAAGCAATTGCACAGCTCAATCCCGTTGATATAGACCTCGAATCTCTCGCAGACTCGAGGGTCACTTTCTTTGAGTGTAGAAAGAGCACTTAAGGGGGCTGGGAACTCAGTGATCATCAGAATGGGATACTTCGTAATCTTAGGTTCTATGCAGTTAAGGTAAAGTAAAAAGAAGTAGTCATCCCATTCGAGCTCAGTGGCGGGAACAGGAACTTCTGGAAAGCGCTTGAGGAGTTCTTTGATTGAACTCACATCGAGGTGGTTTAGAATATCGACACCAAGCTCTTCATAAAAAAGATCTTGCATTGTTTTTTTTACCATCACCGGATTTTCAAAACGTAGAAGAAAGTTTTTCTCTTTACTTTTTTGAAGAACATAAGTGATCAATCCCTCAACATCATTCATAATACTTTCGTAACGATCATGAGCTCTGTACCACTCGAGCATCAAAAACTGAGAGCGGTGAATGGGCGATTCTGGTTCATCTCTAAAGCAATAGGAGAGGGAAAATATTTTTTCGAATCCCTCGCTTAAAAGTTCTTTCATACAGAATTCAGGAGAGGTATGAAGATAGAGAGGTTTTAACTTGTTCTGTTGAACTGAATGTAGTTGAAAGGGGTGTATGTGAACTTCCATCCCAGGATTTTCGACAGCAGGCGGAGTCAGCACATCTAAGAACCCTTGCTCACTAAAATAGTTTCTAATAATCTGGATAAGTTCAAACTGGTAACGACGACGCATGAATTTTCACCATATAAGACAAGTCATTCAAAGCGAGCATACTCTTCAAGTAGATGAGTGGGAAGGGGCCGTGCTTTTTTTGTGTAATGAAGACTATGTCTTTTTTATTAAACGCTCTGAAAATATGCCAACTCATGGAGGACAGATGGCCTTTGTTGGTGGGCACAAAAGAGTGGATGAGACCAATCCTTGGAATGTAGCGCAACGTGAGTTTGAAGAAGAAACTGGTCTAGGCCGAGAGGATGTGGAATTTTTAGGGTTTCTACCAATTGTGATGACAGCTAGACTCAGGCCTATTATTCCTGTGATGGGGAGACTCCTTATTTCCACTGAAGAGTTTTTTAAGCGAGTGAAAAGTAATGGAGAGTGGGATGACGTTATTGCCTATCCGTGGACAGAGCTTTTTAAAGAAGATTCATGGGAAGTTGCCTGGAGAAATGGGTTTTCTCGGACTCCAGTTCTCTTTCACCCCATACGACGCAACACATTTATTCCGCTAAAAAATGATCTTCAGGCCCATTTATTATGGGGAGCAACAGCATCAATGGTTTGGGATTTCTTACGTCTTTACTACCAGGCCTAGGCCAGTTCATACTGGCATCCTTTAAAAGGAACATTCATGGATATGCAAACTCTTATCATTATTGGTGCCGTAATTTTTTTATGCGTGCTCGTTTATTTTCTCTTTTTTAAGAAGAAACCAGAAGTTCCTCAAGTTTTGGTTAAAGAAGAAAAGAAAGTTGAAGCTCCGGTTGTTCAAAAAGTTGAGGTTCCGAAAGTTTCATGGTCAGACAGACTAACTTTAGGTTTATCAAAGTCTAGATCAGAAGTTTGGGGAAAAATCGGAAATTTATTTTCTGGCCCAGCCCCTGCTTTAGATGAAATTGAAGAAGTTCTCTATACTGCAGATATTCCAACAGGCATGGTTCAACAGCTTCTTGAAAAATTAGAGCGTGATGGGAAAGGCAAGTCTGCGGACGAGATCCAAAAACTTGTTTTTGGCTTCATGAAAGATAAAATGGAACCAGTTCAATCAATTATTAATCAGCATATTTTTGAGTTCAATCAAAGTGAAAAGAAAACTCGCGTTTTCATGATTGTTGGCGTGAATGGTGCAGGTAAAACCACCACTATTGGAAAGCTTGCGACGAAACTTAAATCTCAGGGAGCGAAAGTTATTGTTGGTGCTTGTGATACATTTCGTGCGGCAGCTGTGGATCAGCTCCAAGTTTGGTGTGACCGTGCGGGTGTAGATATGGTTCGGGCAAAAGATGGGGCGGATCCGAGTGGAGTGGCTTATGACACAGTTGCTAAGGCTTTTGCAGATGGCTATGATTATTGCCTGATTGATACGGCCGGAAGACTTCATACGAACCAGAACTTGATGGATGAGCTTATAAAAACAAAACGAGTGATGTCCAAAATTAATCAGGAAGCTCCTCATGAAGTTCTTCTAGTTTTAGACGCAATCACAGGACAGAATGCTTTGAAGCAAGCTCAGGAATTTCACAAGGCACTCCAACTCTCTGGAATTATATTCACAAAATGTGATGGTTCTGCAAAAGCGGGAAGTGCTGTCGGGATTGTGGATCAACTTCGAGTACCAATTACCTATATTGGAGTTGGCGAATCTGTGGATGATTTGCACCTCTTTGACCTCGATCTTTACTTGAAAACATTAGTTGGATTAGAAACGACATAAGATATTGAAAACATGAGAGTTAGAGAAGTGTCTTCATTGACTTTTATGAGACCCTCTACTAACCTTATTGTATGACCCAAAGTCAGGAAGAAGAATTTGATGTTTTAGGGTGTAAGGTTAAATTTAAACCTTCACTAAACGATAATCACAACGCAAAAGCGGTGATTGATCTTGTTGTTTCTGAAATCAAGGAACTCAAGATTGCACGGCCTTTGCTTCGAGATACGGACGTAGCTGTTTTGGTTGCGCTAAAAATGGCAACGGAAAGAATGAAGGTTGAAGATGAATATCAAACTAACATTCTTAAACTTGAAGAGACGCTAGAGATGGCACTTCAAGCTGTGGGCCCAGAAGCGAATTAGTTGTGCTAAAAAAAAGTCTTAGAGACGATTTGTTAATAAGACTTAGCTCACTACCACCGGAAACTGTTTCAGCGTTAAGTTTAAAACTAACTCATCAGTTGATAAAATTCTTTTCTTCTTTTCCTGAACTTCAGAGTCAAATTGGTGCTAGCTATTTACCGCTTAAAAGTGAAGTTGGGCCAGTCTATCAAGAACTTTTTAAAGAAGTTCAGGTTAGTTTAGCATTTCCGGTTTTAGTGGATGACCAAATGCTTTTTGGGATTCCGGAGGGGATGCCAATAGGATCCACCTGGCTTAAAGAACCTTATCAGTTAGCTGAACCAGAGTGGCTTTTAGTTCCTGGGGTAGGTTTTGATTTAAGTGGTGCAAGGCTTGGTCGAGGTAAAGGTTTTTATGATCGGTATCTTGAGGGAAAAGATGTTTGCAAAATTGGTCTCGCTTGGTCAGAGCAAATTGTAGAAAAAGTTCCAGTTGAGAAGCATGATTCTCATATGGATTTTATAATAACAGAAGAATTTTGTTGGGATGTTAACCAACAGGAAAAGTTTTAAGGGGATATAAAATGAATCCAATTATGATGGCCGTCATTGGCGTAGTCGTTGGTGCTATCATTGCTTACTTAGCTGTAAGTATGAAAACGGCATCGGCCCAAAAGTCAAAAGAGGGTGCGGCGGAAGATATTTTGAAAAAAGCTCAGGCCGAAGCTGAGGAAGTTAAAAAGAAGGCTGAAGACAGGGCAAAGCAGATCGTTCGTGACGAACGTAACCAGTTAGAAGCTGAGATGGAAAAAAAGAAAAAACATTTAACTGATTTTGAAAGAGGGCTTACAAAAAAAGAAGTTGCTCTTGAGCAAAAAACTGAACAGATCCAAAAGGACACTGACAGACTTAAAGTCAAAGAAACTGAGATCGATACCCGTGTTCAAAAATTAGACCTAGAGCTCAAGAAGAATACCGAAATCCAAGAAGAACTTGCTGAGAAGTTGACTCAGGTTGCTGGTTTAACTAAAGAGCAAGCGAAGAACGAACTAATCGCTCAAGTGGAAGAAGAAGCTCGCTTAGATGCTGCCAAAAAAGTGAAACGTATTGAAGAAGAAGCAAACGAAGAAGCTGAAAAAAGATCAAAACGTATCGTTGGTATTGCGATTCAGCGTTTTGCTGGTGAGTACGTTGCTGAGCAAACGATTTCATCTGTAGAAATTGCTGATGATGGTGTGAAAGGGAGACTTATTGGTCGTGAAGGTCGTAACATCCGTGCTTTCGAGCAGATTTGTGGTGTGGATCTCATTATTGACGATACTCCTGGTGTCGTGACGATTTCTTCATTCAACGTTGTTCGTAAAGAAATCTCTCGTATGACGATTGAGCGTTTGATTGCTGATGGTCGTATTCACCCAGCTAAGATTGAAGAATTCTACGAAAAATGTAAGCACGAGTTTGAATCTCGTCTTCGTGAACTGGGTGAGAAAGCTCAGATGGAGATTGGTGTTCACGGGATTCACCCTGAAATTTTAAAACTTATTGGTGCTCTTAACTGGCGTACTTCTTATACTCAAAATCAATACCAACATGCTCTTGAGACTGCTTTCTTAGCGGGGAATATGGCGGCTGAGTTAGGTCTCAACGTTAAACAGGCCCGTCGTGCAGGACTTATGCATGATATTGGTAAAGTGCTTGATGCTTCTGCCGAAGGCTCTCACGCAGTCATTGGTGCTGACTTTGCTAAAAAATATGGAGAGTCTCCAGATATCGTTCACGCGATCCGTGCTCACCACGATGATGAAAAACCAGAGTCAGTACTTGCTCACTTAGTGGCCGCAGGGGACGCTCTTTCAGGTGCCCGTCCAGGTGCACGTAAAGCTCTTAAAGAGTCTTATGTGTCTCGTCTTTCTGATATTGAAAAAATTGTTAACGGATTTGAAGGTGTTCATAGATCTTACGCCATCTCTGCTGGCCGTGAAATCCGAGTCATGGTTGAGAATGAAAAAGTCAGTGACGAGCAAACAATTATGCTCTCTCGTGATATCGCTCGTAAGATTGAGCAAGAGATGTCGTATCCAGGGACAATTAAAGTTTCTGTGATTCGTGAAACTCGTGCTGTAGGTATTGCTAAGTAATTTTCAAAACGATCAGGAGGAACTTATGGACAGATTTGCGATTGTCACAGGTTCCTCCTCTGGTCTTGGCTATGAAATTTCTAAATCTCTTCTCCTTAGTGGCTATACTGTTTTCGGTGGCTCTCGTTCGGGGACAGATCTGGAACATGATAAATTTTACGACGTAGAGCTCGATCTCACATCAGAGGACTCGGTCGATGAGTTTTTTGAAACAGTAAGAGATTTCACCGATGAGATTCATCTCTTTGTAAACAACGCCGGGATTTGTGAAATGTCACCGTTGTCTGAGATGAGCACAGAACTTTTTGAGCAGCATCTTGCAACTAATACCGTTGGCCCATTTCTTTTATTCAAAGGTCTCGAATCACTTTTAGTTGAAAACGAGACCCATATTATTTCGATACTTTCGACTGCCGCTCAGTATGGGTATCCGAATGTTTCTGCTTACAATGCTTCGAAGTTTGGTCAGCTCGGTTTGATTGAGAGTTTAAAAAAAGAATGGAAGGCGCACAAGCTTCGCTTTACGAATTTACTTCCAGGGGCGATTGATACACCTCTTTGGGATAAAGTCGGCTCAAAATTTTCTCGAGAGAAAATGTTGAAAACTTCAGATTTTATGTCTGTCTTTAATTTTATTGTTCATGCGCCGGCCACAATCCAGTTTCCCGAGGTTACCTTTCTTCATCGTGAAGGTTTTTTAGAATGATGACTTTCGTCCCACCGAGGAGAAAACTATTCGAGTTAATTTTTCTATCGGTGGTCATGGTAATTTTCTATCTTATTAATCCAGATCTAAACATCGTCATCCTTTTTGTTTTTGGTTTTATTTGGAACTGGACTGCTTCAAATGATCTGGATGTATTATTTCTTAATAAGCGTTATCGTTTTTCTCTCATTAAGTTTGTCGTAAGTTGTCAGAGACTTATTCTTCGTCCATTTTCTTGGGCGCCTGAAATTGTAAAGAGAGTCGTTCGAATTTTACCAGCGGGACTTTTTTGGACTTTTATAATTATTTGGAATGAGAGTTTTATGCCCTGGTGGGCGACTTTTGTTGGAAGCCTGGTTTTTGAACTAACACAGCTCGATTTTATTTTTCTGAAAAAAAATGAGTCTCGGATTGAGGAGCAAGTATGAAGCTCTTTCCTGTGGCGTTAGCGATATTTTATCGTAAGGTGAATGAGAACATCTTGGAAGTCTGGACGCAAGTGCGAGAAGACGATGGGATTTATCATGGTTTACTTGAATTTCCGGGTGGAGGAGTGGAGGCAGGGGAAATTCCGCTAGATGCTGCAGTTCGAGAAGTCCAAGAAGAAGTGGGGATTACCATTTACGCCAAAGACGGTCATCTTATGGGAGTGTATCCAAACCCTCTTGCGAGTAAGACTATTTTATTAAATGTCTTTTTGTTTCCGGCCTATCCTGAGCTCGAAGGCAAAGGACGATGGCTTGAAATTAGACCGGATAGTTTAAGTTCTCCTTATGCAGGAAAGATTCCAGGTCCTAATCATCAGATTATTGATGATCTTTATCGCTCACTATATAGTATCGACAAATGAATAATAGTATTACCCAAGTCATCACCCATTTTTTCCTTTTCTCATTAGCTTTTGGTACCCAGTTATTTGGGCCGATTGTGAGTACAAAATTAACTGGTGTTGGTTTTTATAAATTGGGGACTTCAATTGTTTTGGCATGCTTAGTTCTAGGTCTTGGTGTCGATTTTTATATGATGCCGGCCGTTTCAACTGTTGAACTTATTTGCTACTGCTTTTTAATTGGCACCAATATCATTACATCGATTTTTCATCGTGATGAGAAAACTTTCGTGATGTGGATGATCTATGTCCTGCAGCTTGTGGCGTTCATCGTCTTATCATTTCATGTTTTTACTTTTAATCCTCTTTGGATACTTTTCTTCTGTATGAGTATGGTGTTACTTGGAATTAGTAATTTTTCTATGCTCTTGGGGCACTACTATTTAGTTGTTCCAAAGCTCTCCGAAGAACCTCTCATCTACTGCTTGTATATTTTCTGGATTAGTTTCTTCCTCAAAATTATTTCCTCGCTTGCAGTTATCTTTTCATTTGGTCTTCCTTATTTAGCTGAAGGAACGGATTTAGGTGACGGTTATATGTATAACTGGCTTTTTGTTACAATGAGATACCTCTGGGGTTATGCGGCCCCACTAATCTTAAGCTTTTTTACTTTTAGGCTCTGTAAGTTACGTTCAATTCAAAGTGCGACTGGTGTGCTGTACATCGTAGAGTTTTTTGTTATTGTAGGCGAATTGATATCAGTCTACCTTATGGCCAAACATGGATTACCTTTATGATGGAAGTACAAATAACTTGCACAAAATGCGGCTCTAGCATTGAAGTTTTACCAGATGAGTCTGCAAAAAAAGTTTCCTGCGATGTTTGTCAGCACGTTGAGAATGTGAGTTTCAATCACAATCATACTGATGGGATTCTTAGCGAGTGTCCGGTTTGTTCGAGGCAGGATTTTTATAAGCAAAAAGATTTTAACCGTAAAATAGGCGTTGCTTTATTTGTCATCGCAGCGATCTTGTCCATTTGGACTTATGGTCTAAGTCTCGTGGCCTTATATTTAGTAGATCTTTTCTTGTTCAGAAAACTTGCCATGGTTGCTATTTGTTACAAATGTCGTACTAATTTCAGAAAATTGAAGAATATGGATGAGATCCGAGACTTCGATCACGAAATGAATGACCGCATTGTTTACTCGGATCATGACTTTAAAGGCAAACCCCTATCTCACTAATAATACAAGTCGATAAATGTAAAATATTTACGGTCTTTGATCTTTTCATGCATTATATGGTATAATGGTTCAGCTTAATTATTAACTAACAGGAGCCAGTTCTTATAGAACCCCCGTCTGAATCACCTCTATTTTCCACTAACGACTTTCACTGCGATTTAACTTTATGAGTACCGATCAAGAGATCTTAGTCCTTATCTCTTCCCTTTTATTATCTGCTTTTTTTTCAGGCTCGGAAGCGGCGTTGCTGTCTCTACCTCACGAAAAGGCAAAACAAATTGCTGAAGAGCATGGGATTGATTCCTGGGCCATGAAAAAATGGCTCGAAATGCCTAACGATATTTTGACAACAATTTTAGTTGGAAACAATTTTGTTAACATCCTCATTGCTACACTTTCTGGGAATATTGCGGAACGTTTTTTCTCAAATGATGCTTTAGCAATCAGTGTGGGTGTAACCACTATGATGATTCTTCTCTTTGGTGAGATTGCTCCAAAAACTCTCGGCCGAGGGAATGCTGAAAAATTCGCACCGATCTGTATTCTGGTCCTGGTGGCTTTTTATTATCTTATGTGGCCTGTTGTGAAAGCGTTCACGAAAATTATCCAGCTGGTTCTTGGAAAGAATGCGAACGTCAAAAGTCGTGCTGTAACAAAAGATGATATCGAGGTTATGGTAGAGATGGCCGAAGAAGAAAGAACAATTGATTCAAAGCAACTCGATCTTTTGAACTCAATTCTCGAATTCCCTTCAATTAAAGTGAAAGATATTATGGTTCCTCGAACTCAGATCGAGGCTTTAAAAGTTCATAGTACATTTAATGACATCATCATGGCCGTCAGAGATGTGGCCCATAGCCGTTACCCGGTTTATAGAGAAGATCTTGATGATGTTGTTGGTTTCTTGCATGTGAAGGACTTAGTCTTTGCGAATCCGGATGAGCAGAAGGTTTTTGATATCACGAAGTACGTGAAGCCTCCATTTTTTGTTTATGAGCATATGAAAATTCAAGCTGTGTTTGATCATATGAATCGCAAAAAAGTACACTTAGCACTTGTGAAAGATGAAAACGGACTTGTTGTAGGTATGCTCACACTTGAAGACATCATGGAAGAAATCATGGGCGAAATTCAAGATGAGCACGACGATGAAGATGACTTAATTCCGGGAGTAGAATCAGCGGAAGGTGTTCTTGTTCCGTCGACAATTTCTTTACGCGATCTTTATAACGAATACGATATTGAGATTCCACTTAATGATAACTACTCAACGCTTAATGGGTTTCTCATGGAGCAGTTAGGAAATAGTTTCCCTAAGAAGGGGCATCTTATTATCTGGGACGGATTTTCTTTTGAACTTGTACGAGTCAAGAGTTCGGAGATTAAAGAAGTGAAGATTAAGTCTACTCAGGGGGCGCATATACGCGAGCCTGACCGATATGATACTTCCGAAACCCAGGATAATGATCAGAACGTTATTGGGGCAAAATAAACCATGAATCAGAAAATTTATCCGGTCTGTGTTATCGGTGGAGGATCCGCCGGAACCATGTCTGTCCTCAGAACGATTCTGAATAACGATGAATGTCTTTTTTTTCCGGGCTCTCCTAAAGATAAGAAGCGCTCTCGTGCACTTTGGGTACGACGAGTGGAGAACATGCCAGCGCATTTAGGTTACAAACGCGGGATTGAAGATCCCAATGCTGAAACGATGAAGTGGATTGCGGAATCGGCATTTAAAGATAATTTATATCTTCAAAAGAATGTTGGCGTTGTTGCTATTGAAAAAAAGTCTGACTACTTTGAAATCCGTGACTCCAAAGAAAATATATTTTTCGCAAAATACGTGATCCTTTGTACAGGTGTCATGGATGTTCAGCCCGAGATTCAGGGATCTATCGAAGCTGTGTTTGATTATGCAAATGCTCAAACAATTGATTACTGCTTAATCTGTGACGGGCATCATGTTCTTGGTAAGAAAACTGCAGTTATCGGACATGGAAATGGGGCCGCTTGGGTATCGATTATGCTTTATGAAAGATATCAACCGAAGACTTTCACCATTCTCACAAACGGGAAGAAGCCTGAATTTCAAGAAGATACTAAGCGCTTGATTGAGCACTATGGGATTCAAGTCGTCGAATCTCCCATTTTAGAAGTTGTAGGACAGGAGAAAGGAAAAGTACTTGAAGGCTTTAATCTAGAGGATGGAACGAGAGTTGACTCTGAGATGTGTTTTGTTTCACTTGGGTTAATTGTATATAATGAGCTTGCTAAACAGCTGGGTGCTGATCTGGATGAGAGAGGTTTTGTGAAGGCGGATGATTCTGGACAGACAACGATTCCAGGGTTGTTTGTGGCCGGTGATCTCAAGGCCAATACAAAAAAACAAATCTATACTGCTTGGGATACGGCCGTGAATGCTGCCAACGCCATTAATATGAAAATCAGGGCTTCTCGTAGATCTATTTGATGGGGGCAATGCAAATATCCCCTAAGACCTTTGCCCGACAGGATAAACGTATAACTTTATTTTCAACGTAATCAATTCCCTTTGTTTGGGAGAGTTCATCTGATACGGCTTCTATGGTGTTTTGTTCAATGGCACCTGGAGCCTTAAGATTTTCATGCCCCTCAAGGACAAACACCTTACAGGCCCCACATGAGCCTGCTAAACATCCATGAGGAAGTTCTTCGCCAAGACTAGAAAGGGCATCGTAAAGAATATCACCATCTTTTACTTCGAACTTTTTTGTGGTGCCTTGAATTGACACAATGGGCATTAGATTCTTCCTTGTCAAAAACATCTGAGTTTAAGAAAATTCACGCGATTAATTAAGTCTAACTCAACTCAAAATTTTGGTCACTCAGTAAATCTGGGACCAAAGGAGAAAGTGCATGTCAACTCTTGAAAAAATGTATTCTATGGGCCACGAAGAAGTAGTCTTCTTTCAGGATAAGTCCTGTGGGCTAAAAGCGATTGTCGGGATTCACGACACAACTCTAGGACCTGCACTTGGTGGAACTCGCCTGTGGCCGTACGCCAGCGAAGAAGAAGCACTCGTGGATGTGCTTCGTTTATCACGTGGGATGACTTATAAAAATGCGATCTCTGGACTAAACCTTGGTGGTGGTAAGGCCGTTATTATTGCCGACCCAAAGAAAGACAAGTCTGAAGCACTTTTCAGATCTTTCGGTCGTTTCGTTGAATCATTAAATGGCCGCTATATTACTGCTGAGGATGTAAATACATCCGTTGATGATATCGAGCATGTATTCACTGAAACAAATTACGTAACTGGTGTTGCTCAACAATACGGTGGATCAGGTAACCCTGCTCCTTATACAGCACTAGGTGTTTTCCGTGGTATTGAAGCATCTATTACAAAAGCTTTTGGTAACCGCTCACTCAAGGGCCGTACTGTCGCCATCCAAGGTGTTGGCTCCGTAGGGTTCGAACTTGCGAAGCTTCTCACTGAAGCTGGAGCAAATATTATTTATACAGATGTGAGCGAGCGTGGGATTCAGAAAATGAAAGAGTCTTTTTCGCAGGCCAAATTTGTAAATCCAAATGAAATTTTCAGTGTCGCATGTGATGTCTATGCTCCGTGTGCACTTGGAGCTTCAATCAACGATGAAACAATTCCTCAGTTAAAATGTAAGATCGTCGCAGGTGCAGCTAACAACCAACTTAAGGAAGATCGACATGGCCTTATCTTGAAAGAGAAAGGTATTTTATATGCTCCGGATTACCTCGTTAATGCTGGTGGGGTAATGAACGTTTCAATTGAGTTTGAAGGGTGGGCCGATTCTAAGTCTCGTCGAATGATTGATACAATCTATGATAAGACTCTTGAAGTTTTCCGCATTTCTGATGAGCAAAATATTCCTGTGAATAAGGCCGCTGACGTGATGGCAGAGAAGAGAATTGAATCTATGAAAAACATCAAAAATTCATATCTTGGAAAAATCAATCACAGAATGCCAGGCCAAAAAAGACGTTTCTAGTCATTACTTCTAAGATCCATGAGCGAGAGCTTGTGGATCTTAGGGTGTGTTATAAGTTTCATCTAGGTAAGTTCTAATGTTTGTGAGCTTTGTTGAGTTTAGAGCACCTTCAACTGTGATAATTTCTCCAATTGATCCATCAAAACTCGTATCAATTAAAGTCCCGGTACTGTAATCCACTGGTGTTGTGAAGTTTGTTTGTAGAATATGGGTAGAAGAAGGATCGAGATCTGTGTCATGGGTATCAGTTGATCCTAATGTGACCCCGTCTAAAATAGTTTCTGAAATGTCAGTATTGAGATCAAATTTTCCACTGAGAGCATCTTCTCTAAGTCCAATCGATGTACTGAAGATATCATGATCAGCGACTAGTGAGGGCGTTTTAAAGACGATAAAGGTGGTATTGATGCCATTCATATCTGCCGTAAGGCCTAGAGAATCCGTTCCACCAAAATCACGGCATGTTCCACTAAGACCGCAGCTTGATGTTGTGCCTGGCCCTGCGCCACTAATACTTGCTCCACCACTTGGAGCAATATTGGTGAAATCTGACTTCGTCCAAAGTTTGACTTCAGGATAAACGACATAAATCTGTGATAGGTTGATAGCGGAAAATGTTAAAGGGGCATTGTTGCCTCCGATGTCTCTAATCAGTCCGTTATTTGTCTCAATAGTTGTGACGCTCGAAGGGAGACCATCCATATCGAAATGGTTTGAATCAAGTACTCTTTGGAAGATGAGTGTCGGCGTTCCTGAACCCGAGAAGTACTCAAAATGATCTGTTCCCGCTTTAAAATCAATATTGATATATGGAGTTCCCGATGTCGTATCGACATAGATGTTTTCAGAGTAGGTTACAGAAATTTGAAGTGCATCTCCACTAGTGTATGTTTGATTGCTAGACGCAAGAGCAGTTGGAGATGATGGAGTTGTGGTATCGACTCGTATTCCTGTCGTGACAGGAGGTGAAAAAGTTCCAGTGACATTATTTCTTCCGGCATCACGAGCATAAGCAGTGGTCCCATTACTTACGACTGAATTTGATAAAACAATGCCATCGCTGTCAGTATCTCCGGCCAGGATAGTATACCTAAAGGTATGAGTGGTGCTGGTGGTACTGGTTGTTGCAACCAAAAGTTTAGGAGACGCTCCCACAGTGATACTAATCCGTGGGTGAGTACTGTTAACAAGAGTCGTGACTGGTTCGCTGAACGTTACAGTAAAATCAAGGTTGTCTCCTTCATTATATGTGCCATTAGCAATCGCAGGCACAACTGAAGTGACTGTAGGAGATGTCGTATCAACTAAGACTCCCGTCGTTGCACTTGTTAAAACTCCGGCCGGAGTAGGAAGAGCACCGACAATATTCGGAGGGTTTGTTCCTCTGAGTATCACATTATCAATGGGC
>JACCDH010951454.1_pt1 | contig 33628 bp, 36 predicted proteins | sample 7442481 | NCBI WGS metagenome assembly JACCDH01 (sample SAMN15323433, study PRJNA562643) | freshwater metagenome | isolation source: river surface water | place: USA:Blue River Watershed | collected 2017-08-15
AAAACGCCGAAACCGAATTGGCCCGCAACGAGGAGTTGCTGGCCAAAGGTGCGACGACAACGCAGCGTGTCGATCAGGTGCGCACGATGGTCGAAGTGGCGCGCAATGCTGTGGCCGAAGCCGAAGCCGCACGTCAGGTGACGGCGACCTTGATCGAAGATGGCAATGTGCTGGCTCCGGCGGATGGCCGCGTGTTGTCGGTCCCGGTGCGGCCCGGTGCCGTTGTCATGCCGGGTGAGCCGGTGGCAACCATAACCGGCGGCGGCGTGTTCCTGCGCCTTGCAATCCCCGAGCGTCATGCCCTGGGCTTGACCGTCGGTGCCACCGTGGAGGTCGAGGGCGGCAGCGGCACGATCGAGAAGGTTTATCCGCAGATCGAACAGGGTCGCGTGATCGTCGATGTGGCGGTCGAGGGCCTTTCGGATGCCTTCATCGGGCAGCGGGTTCTGGTGCGGGTGCCGGTCGCGTTGCGGCAGGTCCTTGCGGTTCCGGATGCGGCGATCGAACAGCGTGCGGGTCTGGATCTGGTGACGATCAAGACCGCAGAGGGTACGGTTCAGGTCACCGTCATTCCGGGGGCCGAGATTGCGGGTCCCGAAGGGGCCTTGCGCGAAATTCTGACGGGCCTGCGCGCCGGTGACACGGTGATCATGCCATGAAGAAGACTGAGACAACACCGGAAACCCTGACCTCCTCCGGCATTGCCGGAAACCTGACGCGCGCCTTCATCACCAGCCCGCTGACGCCGCTCTTTCTTTTGGCCGCGCTGATCCTTGGACTTGTGGCCTTGGTCACGCTCCCGCGTGAAGAAGAACCGCAAATTTCGGTGCCCATGGTGGACATCCACATCCGCGCCGATGGTCTGCGGGCTGAAGATGCAGTCAAGCTGGTAACGGAACCGCTTGAAACCATTGTGAAATCCATTCCTGGCGTCGAGCATGTCTATTCCCAGACCCGCGATGATGGCGCCATGGTGACGGCGCGTTTCGTCGTTGGCACTTCGGGTGATACGGCGATCTTGCGCGTGCATGAAAAGCTGCGCGCCAATATGGACCGTATCCCCGATGGTATCCCCGAACCCCTGATCGTTGGGCGTGGGATTGATGATGTGGCGATCATGGTTGTCACGCTGTCGCCCCGGCCAGAGGTGGCGGATCGTTGGACCGCCGCCGATCTGACCCGGGTAGCGCGCGAAGTGCAGGTTGAAGTTTCGGCGCTGCCCGATATCGGCCTGACCTATCTGGTGGGCGAACAGCCCGAGGAAATTCGCATCACGCCCGACCCAGAGCGCCTGGCGCAGGCGGGGCTGACCTTGCAGGCGCTTGCAGGCAAGGTCGAGGGGGCCAACAAGGCTTTTGCGCTGGGCACCATTCGTCAGGATGGCAAACAGATTGATCTGGCCGCTGGGGAAACCCTGCAAGGGTTGGATCAGATTGCAAATCTGCTCGTCACAACCCGTGATGGCCGTCCGGTTTATCTGCGTGATGTGGCAACCGTCAGTCTGAAAACCGACCCGAAGGAAAACCGTGTCTTCACCATGGCGCGCAGCGCGGCGACCGAGGCGGAAGCCGCGGGGTTTGAGGCCCGCGTTCCTGCGGTGTCCTTGGCCGTGGCCAAACGACCCGGTGCCAATGCGGTGGCGATTGCCGAAGAGATCCGCCACGCTATCCAGGGCCTGGAGGGCAAGATCATTCCGGCCGATCTGGTGGTCGAATTCACCCGTGACTATGGCGAAAGCGCGGATGAAAAGGCCAACGAGCTTTTGTTCCATCTGGCGCTGGCGACGATTTCCATCGTGGCGCTGGTTTGGGTGGCCATTGGCTGGCGCGAGGCGCTGGTGGTGGCGATCGTCATCCCGGTGACCATTCTCCTGACACTCTTTGCCGCGCGGATCATGGGCTATACGCTGAACCGCGTCAGCCTGTTTGCGCTGATCTTCTCCATCGGGATCCTGGTGGATGATGCGATTGTGGTGATCGAAAACATTGCCCGGCATTGGGCGATGAAAGACGGCCGCTCGCGCGCGCAGGCTGCCATTGATGCGGTCTCGGAGGTGGGCAACCCGACCATTGTCGCCACGCTGACCGTGGTGGCGGCCTTGTTGCCGATGCTGTTTGTCAGCGGCATGATGGGCCCTTACATGAGCCCGATCCCGGCCAATGCCTCTGCGGCCATGGTTTTTTCGTTCTTTGTTGCCGTCATGGTCACGCCCTGGCTGATGATGAAGTTCGGCAAGGGCCATGGTTCGGCCGACGACCTTGCGGAACACGAATCGTCCGACGGCGGGGCCTTGGGCCGCGCCTATCGCAAGGTTGCCCGTCCGATCCTGACCAGCCGCAAGAATGCCACGCGCTTCCTGCTTGCGGTGACGGCGGCGACGATCCTGTCGATCGGCCTGTTCTACACGAAGTCAGTCACGGTCAAGCTTTTGCCCTTTGACAACAAATCCGAGCTGGCCGTGGTTCTGGACATGCCGCGGGGCACATCGGTGGAAGAGACCGACCGCGTGCTCGCCCAGATTGCCGCAGCGCTGGAACCGGTGGAAGAGATCATCTCGATCCAAAGCCATGCCGGAACGGCAGCGCCTTTCAACTTCAACGGTCTGGTGCGGCATTACTACCTGCGCAACGAGCCGCGTTATGGCGATTTGCAGGTGAACCTGTCGCCCAAGGCAGAACGCGATCGCGAAAGCCATGAAATCGCTTTGGACCTGCGGTCGCGGGTCCTTGCGCTGGACCTGCCCGAAGGCGTTGCGGTCAAGGTGGTGGAACCGCCACCCGGCCCGCCGGTGATGGCCACCCTTCTGGCCGAGATCTATGGCCCTGATGCCGAGACCCGCCGCGCCGTGGCGCTGAAACTGCGGGAAATCTTTGCCGAAATCCCCTTCATCGTTGATGTCGATGACAGTTTCGGCGTGCCTGCCGAACGTCAGCGGCTGGTCTTGAATGACGCCAATCTGGATTTCCACAAGGTGGAACAGGGCGATGTGTTCCAGACCATTGGCATGCTTTATGGCGGCACGACGGTGGGCTATTCCCATCGCTCTGAAGGGCGTCAACCCCTGCCCATCCGTCTGGCGCGCGACAAGGCCGATATGGTGCTGGACGAACGGGCCCTTTCAACGCCCATTCCCGCCAACCTCTTGCCCGGCGATCGGTCAGTTGTGGAACTGGGCGATGTGGTCGAGGTGAAAACCGAGATGCAGTCGCACCCGATCTTCCGTCACAACGGCCGCGCGGCCGAGATGGTAACGGCCGAGCTTGCCGGAGATTACGAGGCGCCGCTTTATGGCATCATCGCTGTCAACCGTGCCATCGAGGCAGCAGACTGGGGTGACCTGCCCAAGCCCGAGATCAGCTTGAACGGTGTGCCCGAGGATCAATCGGTCCCGACCGTCCTGTGGGACGGCGAATGGGAAGTGACCTGGGTGACTTTCCGCGACATGGGGGCGGCCTTTGGCGTGGCACTATTGGGGATCTACATTCTTGTGGTGGCGCAGTTCGGCAGTTTCAAACTGCCGCTGGTGATCCTGACGCCGGTGCCGCTGACCTTCATCGGCATCATGACTGGCCATTGGATGTTTGGCGCACCTTTCTCGGCCACTTCGATGATCGGCTTCATCGCGCTGGCAGGGATCATCGTGCGCAACTCGATCCTTCTGGTCGATTTCATCCTGCATGCGCGCAAGCCCGGTGTGCCGCTGATTGACGTGCTGCTTGAGGCAGGGGCGATCCGGTTCAAGCCGATCCTGCTGACCGCCTTGGCCGCGATCATCGGGGCGATCACGATCTTGACCGACCCGATCTTTCAGGGGCTGGCGATCAGCCTTCTGTTCGGGCTGATTTCGTCGACGTTGCTGACAGTGCTGGTCATTCCGGCGATCTATATCTGGCTGCGGGGCGAGAAACCGGCGCAAGCCTGATCTGGCAAGCATCAACAAAGGGCTGCCTTCGGGCGGCCCCTTACTGGGTCAACAGCCCATCAATCGCGCTGGTAATCGGACGGGCGTCGGGCTTGGTGGTTGATCCCCAGGCTTTGACAAACTCCCCCTCGGGGCCGATCAGCACCTTGTTGAAGTTCCAGCCGGGGGTAAAGCCATGGGCGTCGCGCGCCCAGGCATAGAAGGGATGCACCTTGCCCTTGGCCACATTCTGAATGGTGGTCATCGGCAGCGACAGGTCAAAGTTCACCTCGCAGAATTCCTTGACCTCGGCCTCGCTGGCCAATTCCTGCGCGAAGTCATCCGATGGCACGGCCAGAACCACCGCCCGGCCGTCGTAGCGGTCAGAGAGCGCCTGAAGGTTTTCATATTGGCCTGCAAAGCCGCAAAGTGACGCCGTATTGACCACCAAAACCGGCTTGCCGCGCCAATCTGCGGTGGAATAGCTTCCGCCATCAATCGAAGGAAAACGGAAGGTCGGCGCCTCGGCCAGGACGGCGGTCGCGCCAGAGACGGCGAAGAAAACGGCAAGAACAGCAGCGCGCATGAATACCTCCTGCAAGTGCAGAAGATACGCCGCTTGTGGTCGGATGGATCAGTGTCGGATGGTGTCGCCGGGCTGCAAGGTCGGAAACAGCTCCACCACTTCGCCGCCGATCACACCCGGATGTGACTTGCCTGCAATGATCTCTGCCGCCCGACGACCGATTTCCAGACGGCAAGCATCCATGGTTGCCAGCTTGCGCGGCAGACCATCCAGAAGCTCAACCCCGTTAAAGCCCGCAAGCCCGATCTTGCCCGGCACATCAAGGCCCTTCTCCAGGCAATAAAGCAGCCCGCCAGCGCCAATCATGTCATTGGAATAATAAAGAAAATCAATGTCAGGGCTGCGTGTCAGAATGGCTTCGGTCATCTCGCGCCCCTTCAAGAGCGCCGATCCACCCGAGTAGAATTCACGGTCGGCCAGCGTCAAGCCTGCCTTGCCCAAGGCCTCTTCAAAGCCCTCAAGCCGCTTTTTGGCGCGGTAGTCATTCGGCATCTGGGTGCCCAGGAATGCAATCCGCCGATAACCCGCGGCCACAATCGCCTCTGCCATCTGGCGCCCGGCGCGGCGATGGGAAATGCCCACCGCACTGTCGATCGGGGTGCCGTCGATGTCCATGATCTCGACAATCGGCACACCGGCCTGCGCCATCATCGCGCGCGCCGCGTCGGAATGTTCAAGCCCGGCAACGATCAACCCGGTCGGCCGCCAGGACAGCATTTCATAGATCACCGCCTCTTCGCGGTCAGGCGAATAATTGGTGACGCCGACCACGGGTTGTAGCCCGGTATCCTCAAGCACTTCGGAAATGCCGGTCATCACCTCGGGGAAGACCATGTTCGACAAGGAAGGGATCACAACGCCCACCAGATTGACGCGCTGGCTGGCCAAAGCCCCGGCAATCTTGTTGGGCACATAGCCAAGCGTCCGGGCGGCTTGCAGGACCTTTTCGCGCGTCGCCTCAGAGACATCGCCCCGGTTGCGCAAGACCCGGCTGACCGTCATTTCGCTGACGCCCGAGGCCTCTGAGACATCGCGCAGGGTCAGCGTGCGGCGTGGGTCAAAGGCGGGAGGGTTGGTCACTTTGGCGGCCCCGAGATGTATCTTTTCCTTTGTTAGCGCCAAAACCGCCCATGTCCAAGGGCGGAATCAGCACGTGCGCCGGGCGCTGCCCGGTCTAACGTCAGCGCGCGCGCTTGCACCGTGAAATGCATGCCACCGGTTGCCAATTCGGCCATTTGCGCGCAAGAAGGACGTGCTGGCCAAAGACGGGCCAGACGTCAGATGCTGGCCCCGTAGCTCAACGGATAGAGCGTCCCCCTCCTAAGGGGAAGGTTGCAGGTTCAAGTCCTGCCGGGGTCGCCAGCCCAGAACCGGGAGGCCAGTATGGTGCGTTCTTCCGCAGTGCAAGAGTTTCTGAACGCCGCCGAAATCAGCCTGAAACGGGTGACAGGCCCGGGTGCGGATGTGGCGCAAGCGGTCATGACGCGGTGGAAAGACCCGCGCGCCAGCCATGCGCAGCCCACACGGCTGCCGGTCTGTGACTGGATCGTTCCGGCCTTGGCCATGCAGGATGGCCCCTTGGCGCGCAGCTTTGCCCGGATCGAGGCGCAGCTTTCCTGGGGGCGGCGCAAGAACGCTGATCCGGCCAATCTGGCGTTCTGGGATGGCCATGCAAATGCGGTGATCCTGGGGCCAGGCGGGTTGGAAGAGCGCAATGATGTCTGGGTTGGCGCCACTGTGATGGCGCCGGGTGTCCTTTATCCCGACCATGACCACGCGCCGGCCGAGGTCTATCTGCCATTGTCGGCAGGGCAGTGGTGGAACGCCGGGATGGAGTGGACCGATCCAGGCCTTGGCGGGTTTATCTACAACCCGCCCGGCATCCTGCATGCCATGCGCGCAGGTCCTGCGCCTTTTCTGGCGCTCTGGTTTCTGCCGATCTGACTTTGCTTTCCAAGCACACCATACGCACGCCCCGAAGGGCGCGCGAGACATGCATGACATGTGTAATCAGCGATGATGGCAGCCGACGGCCGGCCCGTCACGCGTCCAGATTCTCGACGCTCAACGCATTGGCCTGAATGAACTCGCGCCGCGGTTCCACGACATCGCCCATCAGTTTCGAGAAGATGTCATCGGCATCGGCCAGATCGTCGATCTTCACTTGCAAGAGCGTGCGCGCTTCGGGGTCAAGCGTGGTTTCCCACAGCTGTTCGGGGTTCATCTCGCCCAGACCCTTGTAGCGTTGCAGGGTCAGGCCCTTTTCGCCCTCGGCCAGAATTGATTTCAAAAGGTCGATCGGCCCATGAACCAGCTGTTCACGGTCTTTGCGGACCAGGCGGCCGGGGGCGGCGTAAACGTCACGATGCTGGCCCGCCAGACCCGCCAGCCGCCGTGCCTCGCCCGAGCGCAGCACGGCGCCATCAAGCGTGCGCAGTTCTTCCACCCCGCGCAGGATCCGGCTTAGCCGGATGCCATGCTCTTGCGTGATGCGGCCGGTCCAGCCCTTTTCATACTCGACAGCCACCATGTTCAGCCGTGCGGCGACAGCATCGGCAACGGCCTGCAGATCGGCATCGGCGCGGCCTGCATCGAAGGCCCCGGCCAAAGCGGCTTGCTCAAGAATAGGGCGGGGGTAATGGGTCGGAAAACTGTCCAGCGCCTTGCGGAAGGCGCGGGCCGCCTCAACCACACGGGCAAGGTCGGCCCCGGCGATCTCTTCGCCGGTCTGCAGGCGCAGGACCGCACCTTCGATGCCCATCTCGACCAGATAATCCTCAAGCGCGGCCTGATCCTTCAGGTACACTTCGGATTTGCCGCGCGCCACTTTGTAGAGTGGCGGCTGGGCGATATAGAGGTATCCCCCCTCGATCAGCTCGGGCATCTGCCGGAAGAAGAAGGTCAAAAGCAGCGTGCGGATATGTGCGCCGTCCACGTCGGCGTCGGTCATGATGACGACCTTGTGGTAGCGCAGCTTTTCGATGTTGAACTCATCGCGCCCGATCCCGGTGCCCAGCGCTGTAATCAGGGTGCCGATTTCCTGACTGGACAGCATCCGGTCAAACCTTGCGCGTTCGACGTTCAGGATCTTGCCGCGCAGGGGCAGAACGGCCTGATTGCTGCGCGACCGCCCCTGTTTGGCCGAGCCTCCGGCCGAATCCCCTTCGACGAGGAAGAGTTCGGACTTGGAGGGGTCACGCTCTTGGCAATCGGCCAGCTTTCCGGGCAAAGAGGCCACATCCAGCGCCGTCTTGCGCCGCGTCAACTCGCGCGCCTTGCGGGCCGCCTCGCGGGCCAGCGCGGCCTCGATGATCTTGCTGACAATGGTCTTTGCATTGGCAGGATTTTCTTCAAACCATTCAGCCAGCTTTTCGTTGACCAGATTCTCGACCGCCGGACGAACCTCGGACGACACCAGCTTGTCCTTGGTCTGGCTTGAGAATTTGGGGTCCGGCACCTTGACCGAAAGCACGCAGGTCAGTCCTTCACGCGCGTCGTCGCCCGTGAAATCAACCTTTTCCTTCTTTGCGATGCCTGAGGACTGCGCATAGGCATTGATCGTGCGGGTCAGCGCCCCGCGAAAGCCTGCCAAATGGGTGCCGCCGTCGCGCTGCGGGATGTTGTTGGTGAAAGGCAGCACCATTTCATTGTAGCTGTCGTTCCACCACATCGCGACCTCAACCGTGATGCCGGCGCGTTCACCCACCATGTAAATGGGTTCTGCCATGATCGAGGTCTTCGAGCGGTCAATGTATTTGACGAATTCGCGCACGCCGCCTTCGTAGAAAAGCTCGGTCCGCAGAGGCTCGGCGGGACGCTCGTCCTCGATGATGATCCGCACACCCGAGTTCAGGAACGCAAGTTCCCGCAGCCGGTGCTCTAGCGTCTTGAAGCTGTAGTCGAGGTTCGAAAAGGTGCCGTCGGGGGCATTGGTCTTGGCCGATGCCAGAAAGCGCACCTCGGTGCCGCGCTGACCGGGGGCGGGGCCAACCTCATGCACATGCACCGTGCATTCGCCATGTTCGAACCGCGCGCGATATTCCTTGTCGTTGCGCCAGACGGTCAGCTCTAACCATTCCGACAGGGCGTTGACCACTGACACGCCCACACCGTGCAGACCGCCCGACACCTTATAGGCGTTGCCGCCCTCATCGGTGTTGTTGAATTTCCCGCCCGCGTGCAGCTGGGTCATGATGACCTCGGCCGCCGAAACACCCTCTTCCTTGTGCATGTCCACCGGAATTCCACGCCCATTGTCGCGCACGGAAACCGAACTGTCGGCGTGGATCTTTACCGTAACGGCGGTGGCATGGCCGGCCAGTGCCTCATCAATGCCATTGTCCACCACCTCATAGACCATGTGATGCAGACCCGACCCGTCGTCGGTATCACCAATGTACATTCCGGGGCGCTTGCGAACAGCTTCTAACCCCTTGAGAACTTTGATCGAATCTGCGCCGTAGCTTTCAGGCTTCTTGGGCTCTTCGGCCATGTGGTCTTTACCCCTTGAATTGTCCGCGACTTATAGCGGTTCAGGGGGGCAATGTCACGTCTTGGACACAAGATTTGGTGGTCAAAGGAAAGGGATGACCAAAGCGACGCCGATCAGCAATATCCCCGAAAACACGTTCAACCGACGCACGGACTCGGGGCTTTGCAAAAGCTGTCGCGCGCGGTCCAGGAAAAGAGCGAGGACAAGGTTGCCGGCCATCGGCACCAAGGCCGAAACCGAGATGATCAGCGCGGTATCCATCGCCGTCAGGCTTCCCAGGCTGAAGAAACCCGGCAAAGCGCCCATGTAGAACAAGATCGCCTTTGGGTTGCCGATCACGGCCGCAAGGCCCACGGAAAACCCTGCCCAAAGCCCCGGCTTCGTCAATCGGCTGTCAGCCCCGCCCAGGCTGCCCGACTTGCGGATCAGCATCACTCCCATGGCCAGAAAAATCACCGCCGCCGCCCAGCGGAGCAGCGAAAGGATGTCTCCATAAGCGCTTTCCACCCATGTCAGGCCCAGAATGGCCAGCAAGGGCCAGACGAGATCGCCCAGCGCCACCCCCACCGCCAAGGGCCAGGCCGCAGCCATGCCTCCCGACAAGGCGCGTGCCAGAAGCGCCACCCAGACAGGGCCAGGCACAGCCCAAAGGCCCATCATGCCAAGGGCATAGATGCCAAGTTCCACCCACGAGATCGTCATTGGGAAATCCTTGTAACTCCCTGGTCCTCGGTGATCGTCACCACCGATCCGCGCTGTCCCAGCGCCTCGAACAGACCTTCCTCGGTGCCTGTCATGATCGCCTGCGCGCCCAAGGCGCAGATTTCATCATAAAGGGCGGCGCGGCGCGAAATGTCCAGATGGGCCGCCACCTCATCCAGCAGGATCACCGGAGCGCGGCCAAGATCGGCAGCCAGGGCCCGGGCATTGGCCAGAATCAGGCTGATAAGCAGCGCCTTTTGCTCGCCGGTTGAACATTGGCCCGCATCTGCCCCTTTCGAGACATAGATCGCCCGCAGATCGCTGCGATGGGGCCCTTGCAAGGTGCGCCCGGCGGCCATGTCACGCCGCCGCCCCTCGGACAGGGCCAGCGCAAGGTCTTCGGCGGGCAGATCCGGCTCCCCCTCGGGGCCGGTCAGCATCAACTCGGCCCGCGGAAAAGCCGAGCCAACCTCCTGCGCCCGTGCCAGCCGCGCCAAGGCGGCCTGCCGGTTGGCAATCAGCGCCGTGCCTGCCTCGACCATCTGCGCCTCAAGCGCGCTGTACCAGCGCGCATCACTGACCTGATCCTTGAGCAGCCGGTTGCGGTCGCGCATCGCCTTGTCATAGGCCAGGCTCACCTCGGCATGGTCTGGCATGAAAGACAGGGTGATGCGGTCCAGAAACCGCCGCCGCCCCTCGGCCGCCTCGATCCACAGCCTGTCCATCGCAGGCACCAGCCACAGGATACGCAAGATGCGTCCAAGTGCGCTTTGCGCAGCCGGCTTGCCATCAATGCGCAGGCTGCGCGCCTCTCCCGGTTCGGCGCCGGTCTCGATCTCATGGTCTGCCGCAATGCCTTGAACGACAGCGGAGACCCTCCAGCCCACCGCCTCGGGCCGACGCGCCAACTCTTCGGTCGCCGCCCGGCGCAGCCCGCGCCCCGGAGACAACAACGACACCGCTTCCAATATGTTGGTCTTGCCCACGCCATTGGCACCGACCAAAGCCACAGGCCGACCGTCAAAGCTGAACCGGGCCGATTTATGGCTGCGGAAATGCGAAAGCGTCAGCGATGTGATGGCAAGCCCACTCAACGCCAACGCCTTTCATCTGTTCATAAATATCCCGGGGGTCCGGGGGCCGGCCCCCGGGGTTCGTCACACGCGCATCGGCATCACGACATAGACTGCGCTTGTGTCATTGCCTTCGCGCATCAGGGTCGGATCGCCCGAGGAGTTGAACAGGAACACCGCATTTTCGCGGTCAACCTGGCTGGCGATTTCCAGCAAATACTTGGCGTTGAACCCGATTTCCAGACGTTCATCGCCATAGGCAACCGCAAGCTCTTCCTCGGCCGCCCCGGAATCGGGCGCGTTGACCGAAAGAATCAGCCGGTCCTCGTCCAGCGACAGTTTCACCGCGCGCGAGCGTTCCGAGGACACGGTGGCCACGCGATCCACGGCCTTGGCGAATTCGCTGGCGTCCACCTCCAGCCGCCGGGTATTGCCGGTCGGGATGACACGGGTGTAATCGGGGAAGGTTCCGTCGATCACCTTCGACGTCAAGGTAATCGCCGGGGTGGCAAAGCGCACCTTGGTTTCCGAAACCGATACCGCGATCTGCGCCTCATCATCATCCAAAAGCTTGCGCAATTCGTTCACGGTCTTGCGCGGGACGATCACGCCGGGCATGCCGGCCGCGCCATCCGGCAAAGCCGCATCGATGCGCGCCAGACGGTGGCCGTCGGTCGCCACACAGCGCAGGACGGCACCCGCCTCACCCTGCGCGGTGTGCATATAGACCCCGTTGAGGTAATAACGCGTCTCTTCGGTGGAAATTGCGAATTTTGCCTTGTCGAACAGCCGCCGCAGCACAGGGGCAGGGGCCGAGAAATTCGACGAATACTCAGACGAGGCCATGACCGGGAAGTCTTCACGCGGCAGGGTGGCCAGGTTGAAGCTTGACCGCCCCGCAGTGATGGCCAATCGGCCCGAGGCGGCATCTTCCGCCAGATTGATCAATGCCCCATCAGGCAGTTTGCGGACGATCTCATGCAGCATCACCGCCGAGACGGTGGTGGCACCGGCGCGCTCCACCATGGCGGCAGCACGGTCCACAACCTCGATGTCAAGATCGGTGGCGCGGAACGACACCTGCGCGCCTTCGGCCTCAATCAGCACATTTGCAAGGATCGGAATTGTATTCCGGCGTTCGACGACAGACTGGGCCTGAGCCAACGCCTTGAGAAGCGTTCCGCGTTCGATCGAGAGTTTCATTCCTACCATCCCTTCGTCACCCTGCCGAAAGGGACAGAGGACCGTTCCGGCAACCGCCGGTTACACGTGTTTTCGCGACATTGCTGGGGTTTGACGGGCCCGTCAAGGGCCCGCCCACATCAGCCCTGAAGCAGCCGCTTCAAGAGGTTCAGATCATCATTCAACTGGCTGTCCGTCGACATCAGTTCCTCGATCTTCTTCACCCCATGCATGATGGTGGTGTGATCGCGCCCGCCAAAGCGGCGGCCGATCTCTGGCAAGGATCGCGGCGTCAACTGCTTGGCCAGATACATCGCCACCTGGCGTGGCCGCGCAATGTTGCGCAACCGCTTGGGGCCGATCATGTCGGAAAGGCGGATGTTGTAATGCTCGGCCACCTTGCGCTGGATTTCCTCGATCGTCAGCTTGCGGTCCGAGGCGCGCAGAATATCTGCCAGGCAGTCCTGTGCCAGTTCCAGCGTAATCTCGCGTCCCACCAGCGAGGCAAAGGCAAAAAGCCGGGTCAGCGCGCCTTCCAGCACGCGGACATTCGTGGTGATGCGATGGGCCAGAAAGTCCAGCACGCCCTGGGCAATCTGCAGCCCGGGATATTGCTGGCGATAGAATTCGGCTTTCTGCTGCAGGATGCCAAGGCGCAGTTCGTAATCGGTGGGATGCAGGTCCACCACAAGGCCGCATTGCAGGCGGCTCTTGATGCGGTCCTCCAGATCCTTGATCTCGCCCGGCGCGCGGTCGGCGGAAATCACGATCTGCTTGTTCTGGTCAACCAGCGCATTGAAGGTGTGGAAGAATTCCTCTTGCGTGCTGTCCTTGCCGGCAATGAACTGCACGTCATCCACCATCAGCACATCGACCGAGCGGAAGATCTCCTTGAAGTCCATGATCTGCTTGTCGCGGAGCGCTTGGACAAAGCGATACATGAACTGTTCGGCAGACAGATAAAGCACCCTCAGATCGGGCTGGCGGGCGTTCAGCTCATGGGCGATTGCGTGCATCAGGTGGGTCTTGCCCAGTCCCACGCCGCCGTAGAGGAACAGCGGGTTGAAGGTGACAGGCCCGCCCTCGGCCACCCGGCGGGCGGCGGCATGGGCCAATTCATTGGGCTTGCCCACGACAAAGCTGTCAAACGTAAAGCGGGCATCCAGTGCCGCGCCGGGCAGATCGTCGTCCGCCGCCGGGCGGCGCTGGACCAGTTTCGGGCGGGGTTTTCCGGGCGCGGCCACAGCGCGCGCGGTAGGGGCGGCGGCCTCGGTCGCCGGAACAAAGAATTCCAGCCGCGAAACCTCTTGGCCCGAGGCATTCAGATGTTTGAGAATGTGATCGGCAAAATTGCGCGAGACCCAATCGCCGAAAAAGCTGGTGGGGACTTCAAAGCGCGCAAGGGGGCCACGCACCTCTGCCAGACGAATCGGTTCGATCCAGGTCGTGTAGTTGTTGCGGCCAATGCGCTTGATCAGATCTTCGCGCAGTTTACCCCAGGCCTCGTTCGTCATTCTTCTTCCGTCCCCGGCCTTACCGGACAAAGACCGGCGGCACATTGATTTTCTTGCTTCACCATTTACGGCGAAACCAGACCACCCAAGGCATCAGGAACCGCCGGGCCGTGCCCAGAAGGGCAAGCCCGGAACATGACATAGACCAAAACAACCATGGCATCAGAAACAGCCCTGATACCTCAATCGTTCCAGTTCCTCAGACTGCGCAGGCAGCAGACTGATTAACGCAATGATCCTGAACGACTTTTCTTGTTTTTGCGCAGCTAGGCAGGTCTGGCTGCAACGCGGTGTCGGTCAAGATTGCGCTATGTTCCCCAAGTGGACGTGAATCGCAGGGCCAAGCTAGCAATCTGCAATGATGGGGCGCAACCGAACTCTGCTCTTGACAGGCTTTGGCCTGAGCGAATCCCAAGAGCTGTGCAAAATGGCAACGCCGTGGCTTGCGAAAGCTTGGAAAGGGCCAGAACATCGCGGGCTTTTGGAAGGAAAAAGGGGCGCATCCCGCAGGAGCGCCCCCAAAAAGTAAAGAATCGGTTAACGTCGGATCAGGCCTTCGGCGCGGCCAAAGCTTTGACCCGCGAGGTCAGGCGCGACATTTTGCGCGAGGCGGTGTTCTTGTGCAGAACGCCCTTGGTCACACCGCGCATCAGCTCGGGCTGGGCAGCGGCCAGCGCGGTTGCGGCGGCATCGGCGTTGCCGGAAGCCAGCGCTTCTTCAACCTTGCGCAGGAAGGTGCGGATACGCGAGCGGCGGGCTTTGTTGACGTCCTGACGGGCCTCGGCCTGACGGGCGCGCTTTTTGGACTGAGCGGTATTTGCCATGGGCTGAACTCTCTTCGGGTCTTGTGTCTATCTGATCGCACGAAAGCCCGAAGCCCCCTTCGTCTGAAGGAGAATCGTTCACGCCTTAAGCGGGCCCACGCGCATGTGGGGCGGCGGATAGCCCTCCCGGCCGGGAAATGCAACCGAAATCAGCGATCGCGGAACTGTGGCTGGCGCTTTTCGATAAAGGCAGCCATGCCTTCCTTCTGGTCCTCGGTCGCAAAGGCCGCGTGAAAGGCGCGACGTTCGAACAAAAGCCCCTCGCGCAGCGTGGTTTCCAACGCCCGGTTGACCGATTCCTTTACCGCCATGGTGATGACGGCCGATTTCTCGGCAATCTTGGCGGCGCATTTCATGACCTCGTCGCGCAATTGGGCGGCAGGAACAACGCGGCTGACCAGGCCGGCGCGCTCGGCCTCGACCGCATCCATGAAGCGACCGGTCAGGTTCATGTCCATCGCCTTGGCCTTGCCAATGGCCCGCGTCAGACGCTGGGTGCCGCCCATGCCGGCGACGATTCCCAGATTGATCTCGGGCTGGCCGAACTTGGCGCTGTCGGCGGCGATGATGAAATCGCACATCATGGCAAGCTCGCAGCCACCCCCAAGGCAATAGCCTGCGACGGCGGCAATCACGGGTTTGCGAACCCGGGCAATCGCCTCGGCCTCTGGGCCGAAGAGATCGTCGAATTAGACATCGACATAGGATTTCTCGGCCATCTCGCGCACGTCGGCCCCGGCGGCAAAGGCCTTGTCCGAACCCGTCAGGACAATGCAGCGCACCTTGTCGTTGCGGTCGGCGGCGGTCATCGCCTCGGCCAGTTCCGACATCAGCTTGAGGTTCAGCGCGTTCATCGCGTCGGGGCGATTGAGCCGGATGAGACAGGTATAGTCTTCGACTTCGACGATCAGGGTTTCATAGGCCATGGCAGTGGCTCCTGTGTTCTTGTTGCGCGGACTCCTACCAGTAACGCAGGCGTTATCAAGTCACCTCTGGCAGGTTGGGCAGTGAAAGGAGGACCGGCCCGATTGCACCGTGCGGGCGATCAGGCTGCGGCAACCGAGGGTCGGACAGGGTTCGCCCTCGCGGTCATAGACGCGGAAGGTATGCTGAAAATATCCAAGCTCACCATCGGCTTGGCGGTAGTCTCGCAGGGATGAACCGCCTGCCGCAATCGCCTCGGACAGGACATCGCGGATGATCGGCACAAGGCGCGCGACCTCGCGTGACGTGACGTCGCGCGCCAGCCGCAGCGGGCTGATCTGTGCCCGGAAAAGCACTTCGCAGACGTAAATGTTGCCGAGTCCCGCAACATTGTGCTGGTCAAGCAGCGCCGATTTGATCGGCGTGGCGCGCCCTTTCAGGCGGGATGCCAGATGCGCTTCATGGAAATCGTTGCCCAAGGGTTCGGGGCCGATCACTGACAAAAGCGGGTGGCGTTCGGCGCTGGCGGTTGGCAACAGGTCCATAGCGCCAAAGCGGCGGGCGTCGTTGAACGTCACCCGCGCGCCACCCTCCATATCCAGCACCACATGGTCATGCTTGGCGGGCGCGGGGTGGTGGTGATGAAACTGGCCAAGCTGCGCCCCTGAAATCAGCATCCGGCCTGACATGCCAAGGTGGATCAGCAGGGTTTCATCCGTCGACAGGTCGGCCAGAATATACTTGGACCGCCGCCGCAACCGCAGCACCTGCGCGCCGGTCAGCCGTTCGGCCATCTGCATCGGGAAGGGCCAACGCAAGTCCGGCCGGTTCACCGCCGCCTGTTCAATGCGCTTGCCCTCCATCACCGGCAAAAGGCCCATGCGGACGGTTTCAACTTCGGGAAGTTCGGGCATGCGACCTCGTGCCGGCATTGAGGGTTGGGGGCTTCCCCCCTATAAGGTGCGCAAGCTCATGGAAGGCAAGCCCCGATGACCGCGCCAAAGACCGACGATAGCACCACCCACTTCGGGTTCCAGACCGTCCCCGAGGGCGAAAAGGCGGGAATGGTGCATGGCGTGTTCAGCCGGGTGGCGTCGAAATATGACGTGATGAATGACCTGATGAGCATGGGAATCCATCGGGTCTGGAAAGATGCCATGATGGATTGGCTGGCCCCACGGCCCGGCCAGCGGCTTCTGGACGTGGCGGGCGGCACCGGCGACGTGGCGTTTCGGTTCCTGAAACGCGCGCCGGGGGCGACGGCGGTGGTCTGCGACATGACCGAGCCGATGCTGATCGAGGGTCGCAAGCGCGCCGAGGCCGAGCAAATGGCGGGCAGCCTTGATTGGGTGGTGGGCGATGCCATGGCGCTGCCGTTTCCGGACAATTCCTTTGACGTCTACACCATCAGTTTCGGCATCCGGAACGTGGTGCGGGTGCAGGATGCCTTGAAAGAGGCCTACCGCGTGCTGAAACCCGGCGGGCGGCTGATGGTGCTGGAGTTCAGCCAGATACCGAATGAGCTGATGCAAAAGGTCTATGACCTGTATTCCTTCAACATCATTCCCGTCATGGGCCAGATCGTGGCCAATGACCGCGACAGCTATCAGTATCTGGTCGAATCCATTCGCAAGTTTCCCGATCAGGATACCTTTCTTGGCATGATCCGGCAGGCGGGCTTTGCCCAAGCCAAGTATCGCAACCTGACCATGGGAATTGCAGCGCTTCATTCGGGCTGGAAGATCTGATGCGGGGGCCGCACAACATCTGGCGGCTGATCCGCACCGGGGCGACCTTTGAACGCAGCGGGGCGATGGAGGTGGTGCTGCAGGCGCTTGAAGCGCCCGCGCGGCTTCGCTTTGCGGCCTGGCTTCTGGGATGGCCCTTCAAATGGCTGGGCCTGCGCGGCGACCCGGCGCTTCCGCCCCTGACGCGCGCGCTGACAGCGCTGGGCCCGGCCTACATCAAGTTCGGTCAGATCCTGTCAACCCGGCCAGACATCGTGGGTCAGGAACTGGCCGATCAGTTGAAATACCTTCAGGACAAGCTGCCCGCCTTTTCAATGGCCGAGGCACAGGCGATGATCGCGGCCGAGCTTGGCGCTCCGGTCGAAGCGCTGTTTTCCGCGTTTTCCGAGCCCGTGGCTGCCGCATCGATCGCGCAGGTCCATCGGGCGCGGGTAGCTGAAACGGGGCAGGAGGTGGCCGTCAAGGTGCTGCGCCCGGGTATCGAACGCGCCTTTCGTCGCGATCTGGATGCGTTCTATTTCGCCGCGCGGACAATCGAGTATCTGGCCCCCTTCTCCCGCCGTCTGCGCCCGGTAGATGTGATCGCCCATTTCGAGGGCGTGGTGATGGGCGAACTGGACTTGCGGCTTGAAGCTTCGGCCGCGTCAGAGTTTGCCGAGAATACCAAAGATGATCAGGGCTTTCAGGTGCCGGTGCCGATCTGGCCCTTGTCGGGCCGCCGTGTGATGACACTGGGCTGGGCCGAGGGGATTGCGCTTTCGGACAATGCCGCGATTGATGCCGCAGGGCATGACCGGGTGGCGCTTGGCGCGCGGGTCCTGTCGCTTTTCCTGTCGCATGCGCTGCGCGATGGGCTGTTTCACGGCGACATGCATCAAGGCAATCTGAAGGTGGCGGCAAATGGCGATCTGATTGCCTATGATTTCGGGATCATGGGTCGGATCGACGAGTACACCCGCCGCGTCTATGCCGAGATCCTTTATGGCTTTATCCGGCGCGACTATCGCCGCGTCGCAGAGGTGCATTTCGAGGCCGGCTATGTGCCGGCTGACCGTGACATCGACGAATTCGCCCGGGCCTTGCGCGCAGTGGGTGAACCGATCTTCGGGATCGAGGCCAGCCGGGTTTCCATGGCACGGCTGTTGTCCTTCCTGTTCGAAGTTACCGAACGCTTTGGCATGGAAACGCGGACCGAGCTGATCCATCTGCAGCGCACCATGGTGGTGGTCGAAGGTGTGGCGCGGTCTTTGGACCCGCATATCAACATCTGGCAGGTCGCAAAGCCGGTCGTCGAGGAATACATCAGCCGCAATCTTGGGCCGTTGGCTCTGCTGCGTGATCTGGCGCAAACCGCGCGGGTGCTGGCGCGCTTTGGCCCGCGTCTTCCGCATTTGGTCGAGGCGGCACTGATCGCACAGGCTGATGCGCCGCCGCCCATGAAACCGCCGCGCACAACGCGCAGGCTGGCACAACTGGTTCTCGCCTGTGCCTTGCTGGGCATCGGCGTGTGGCTGGGCCGCTTGATCTGATCTTGCCCTGCCGCCGTAAGGGCAAGGCTTGACCCTTGGCAGTATGATCGGCGTCAGGACGAAGGGGCGAGGGCCGCTGGCACCCGAAGCGCGGTGATGGCCGAGGCAGGCACTTCGACCCCACCTTCCAGAACTAGGGTCGCCCCGGCTGCGCCGTTGCGGGCCTCCATGATGCGGGAATAGGATTCAACCGGGCTTTCGCCGAGGAGCGTGTCTCCTGAATAGCTTTCCAGCGACAGGCTATAGCGACCCTCTGGCAGCGGATCACCTGCGGCGTCACCGCCCAACCAATCATAAAGCCCCGGCGTGGTGGACACCTCTTCGCGCGAGACCAGCGCGCCCGAGGCATTGCGCACCACCAGAACCGCCCGATCGGCGCCAATTGCCGGAGAGAGTTGCATGGTCACTGGATCGCCGTCCATCCAGACCGGCGCATTGGCCCGGGCTTCTTGTCCCACCCAGCCCGCAAGTTGGGACATGCCCAGAACCGCCATCTGACTGCCAAGGCTGGCAAGAAGGTCATTGGTGCGCATCTGCTGTTCCACCCCGGAAAAGGTGGCAAGCTGGGTGGCGTAATCGGCCGACTCGATGGGGTTGAGCGGATCCTGGTTCTGCATCTGCGCGGTCAGCATTTTCAGGAATGTATCGAAATCCGATGAGATCATCGGTTTCTGAACCAGTGCAGGTGGGGGAGAACCGGGCAGGGAGGTGATTGCGGTCATGGTCTGGGGTTCCTAAAGGCGCAGGTCAAGGCCTGTCGCGATACCGGGTTTGACAGGTTTCGGAAGGGGCAGCGTTTGGGTCAGGGGCAAGTCGCGCTGATCATGGCCAAGGCTGTGCTCTTGTCCGGAAGGCGGATGGCGGCCCTCGCCGAAGGTTCCGAATGACAGATTGCCGGCCTGAACCCCTGCCTGCCGCAGTTCTGCCAGAAGATCAGGCAGATGGCGGCGGATCAGGTCAAGCGTTTCGGGCCGTTCGGCCGACAGGGTGATCGAAAGACCCGCCCCATCTGGGCGCATGTCGAAATGTACGCGCCCCAGTGTTTCGGGGGACAGTGTCAGTTCGATGCGGCCGGGGCCATCATTGGCAAGCCGCAGCAGAGCGGCACTTGTCTGCTGGACAAGGCCTTGATGCGGCGATGGGCCATTGGTTCCGGCTGGGGTCGCGGAGGCCAGCCCATGAAGGCTGCTTGACGCGCCGACCGCGGGAACGGTCTGCAGGCTGATGGCGACCTCGTCAAAGTGAATTGGAACATCGGCGCTGGGCGTGATGTCGCGCGAATGACCGATCATCAGGGTTGCCTTCTGATCGGCGCGCGCTGCCGGCACGTCATGGGCGGTTTGCGCAATGGCACCATAAGCCTCGGGTGCCTTGGGGGTCGTCACGTTTGGTGTTTGCCCAACATTATCCGTGAATGTCTCATGTGACATGGTCAGGCGCAGGCCGTGTTCCTGAACCGAGGGATGGGGCTGTGGGGGCAAAGGCCGTGTGACAGCAACAGGCTCTGCTGCTTGCTCAGTCTGGCTTGCAACGTTGGGGGCCGTGGCAGGGGGATCATCGGGCTTCAAGGTTTTCGCATCTGCCGCCTCGCGGCCTTGGCTGGCAGAGGCATGGCTTTTCGGCATGGTCTTGGCCTGCACCACCAAAGGTATCTCGGCCGAAGGCGGCTCGGGCGGCTTGCCCGCAGGGCGCACCTGGGCCGGGTCCGGTTCAAGCGCCACCGTCTGAAGCGCCACCGTCTGAAGCGCCACCGTCTGAAGCGCAACCGTCTGAAGCGCGCCTGCAGGTGATGACTGCCGGTCCACAGCCGAGGTGATATCCGGCTCTGCCCCGATGTCCTCGCTTGGTTTGGGGTGCTGCGACACGGGCTGGCTTGGGCCGGGAATTGTGGTCAGCGTGGGATGGTGGGAGGTATTGGCCTTGGGCGCAAGCACGCTCTCAACGCGCAACTGTGTCGGTCCGCTCTCATCCCCATTGTCGCGCCCTGTCGACAGGTTCATTGGACTGGCGTTTTGCCTAGGGATCGGCACTGGTCGATCCGCAGGCAGCGCCATGACAGCACGCCCAGGCGGTTCTGCCAGCGCTCGATCTGGTCCTTGGGCCGCCTCAAGGTGCTGGATCCCTTCATCTGCGCCATGCGCCAAGGTCGGTTGCATTGGCACAGCCGTCAGCGCCGCCTTGGTCTGCCCCATGATGTTTTGGTCAGGTAAGCCAGTGAGTTCAGTTGGACCCTTGCCACGGTCTGCGTCCGCTGTGGCGCGCGAGGCGGGCAGGGAAACCAGATCCCAGCCGCCCGCTGTTGGCGAAAGGGGAGGTTCAACCCTGACCTCGGCTGTCGCGACAAGGAGTGACATCCCTGTGGCACTGTCCAGCAGTTCGGAAAACGGAACGGCCGCGTCCATGGCCCCCTGCTCTTCGAGACTGGAACGCAGGAGAGAACCTGCAGGCCTGACTGGCGCGGTCAGGATGTCTTGCGCGGGGCTTTGCATGCGATCTCCGACTTCTGCCGATCTTGCGCCCTTATCACCCGACGACGGTTACCGGTTGTTTACTGCCAACCCCCATAGTCAGGAAAATTCAACCGAACTGAGGGTCAGATGATTCCGCCGCTTTCTGCCGCTACCGCGCCCCCGCTTGTGCCCGATCGTTCTGTCGTCCTGATGGAAGCCGCCAAACAGCTGGAAGCTGCATTCCTTTCGGAAATGCTTTCGTTTTCAGGGCTTGGTGCTGTCTCGGCCGAGTTTGGCGGTGGCGCGGGTGAAGAGCAGTTCAGTTCCTTCCTGCGGGCCGAACAGGCGCGGATGATGGTGGATCGCGGGGGAATTGGGCTTGCCCGTTCGATCTTTGACTCTCTGGTGGCCAAGGCGGGGGAGGCGGGCAATGACACCGCTTGAGATCTTGCTGGACGATATGGCTGAGCGGGTGCGGCAAGCAGATTTTCAGGCGCTGGCCCGGCTGACACCGCAGCTTGAGGCGGCCATGGCGGCGCTTCCTGCGGGCGCGGCTCCGGCCTTGATGGGGCGGCTGCACCGCAAGGCCGAGGAGAATGCCCAACTGCTTGACGCGGCCCGACGCGGGTTGCGCGCCGCGCGCCGCAGGCTCGAGGAGACGCGGCGGGTTGGCGCGGGCCTGCAAACCTATGACGGCAAGGGTCGCCGCGCCGACATCGTGCCGGGGGGGCCCACGGCTGGACGGTTCTAGGCCCGGCGCGGTTTGGTCAAATGCCAAGCACTTTGCCATGACCGATTAGGACTCTGTTAGGAGATCCGGCCCTTCAATCGCCTTGCACCCCATGAGGAGGTGGCGCGTCGGGAAGATCGCCCTGCGCACCGGACAGAACGCCTTTCATTCCACGGCAAACCGCCGTGGTGCAACCCATCTCGCGCAAAGCGCGGGCAAATCGCAAAGGATGAGGACATGTCGTCCATTCTTACCAATACCAGTGCCATGGTTGCCTTGCAGACCATGAAGTCCATCAATGCCAACCTGAACCGGACCCAGCAGGAAATCTCTACCGGCAAGACCGTGGCCACCGCCAAGGACAATGCCGCAGTCTGGGCCATCTCGAAAGTGATGGAATCGGATGTGAAGGGCTTCAAGGGCATTTCCGACAGCCTTTCACTCGGCTCGTCCACTGTTGCGGTGGGCCGCAAGGCAGCGGAAACCGTGACCGAGCTTTTGACGGAAATCAAAGGCAAGATCGTGGCCGCCCAAGGCGAAAACGTGGACCGGACCAAGATCCAGACTGATATCGAGGGGCTGCGGGAACAGATCAAGACAGTGGTCGGTTCGGCGCAGTTCAACGGGCTCAATCTGGTGAACAACAGTGCCACCGTGAATGTGCTTTCCTCGCTTGACCGAAGCGGTTCGGGGGTTTCGGTCTCGACGATTGCGGTCTCCGGGCAGGACCTCTCGATCGGGGGCTATGTCGCCAAGGCTGCATTCGGCAGTACCACTGACGGTGTTTCGGGCGATTCGGACTCTGCTGGTTTCACCATCGACAGAACCAGCGGTTCGGGCACGATTGCGATTGATGCGATCACCTTCGACGAAGGGGATTCAATTTCGATCGCAATTGGCAACCGTACGGCGACCTATACCGTCAGCGCGGCCGATGCGGCGTCGACGACGGCGGCGGACATCATTGCGGTTGGCCTGAAGGCAGCGATCGAGGGCCTTGGGGTGACCGGGCTTGTCGTAGACTATGATTCAGGCACGCCGGGCACCTTGGCGTTGTCCACCGGTGACGGCACGGCTGGCAACCCGGCGGCTACGGGGGACCTGACGATTGCTGCCCAATTCAAGAACGCGGGCTCTGGTGGGCTGGCGGCACTTGATACGGTGGATGTGACCACAAGCGCCAGCGCGTTGACCGCCTTGGGCAATATCGAGGGGCTGTTGCAGACCTCGATCGACGCGGCTGCAAGCTTTGGTTCGGCACAGAAGCGGATCGACATCCAGAAGGACTTTGTCAGCGAGCTTTCTGATTCGCTCAAGGCAGGGATCGGCACGATGGTGGATGCCGATATGGAAGAGGCATCGGCGCGCTTGCAGGCGCTGCAGGTGCAACAGCAGTTGGCCACACAGGCCCTGTCGATCGCCAATCAGGCGCCGCAGAACATCCTGGCACTCTTCCGTTAACGGCAAAGGCCGGGGGCGTAAGCTCTCGGCCTTTTCTTTCACCTCATGATCCCAGGAGGGATGCCCCGTGTTCGCCAATTCCGCGGCCTATGCCGCCTACTCCCGCCCCGAAGCTCCTCATCGAAACCCGCGTGATCTGGAATATGATCTTCTTGCGCGTGCAACAAAGGCGCTTACCCAGGCTGCCCGTCAGCGTCCCCGGAACTATCCGGCCCTTGTGGCGGCACTGGATGAAAATCAAAGGCTCTGGTCGACGCTTGCTGCCGATGTCGCCGAGCCTGGCAATGGTCTGCCAACCCAGCTGCGCGCCCAGCTTTTCTATCTTTACGAATTCACTGTCCAACACAGCCAGCAGATCCGCGACAAGGATGCCTCGGTTGACGTGCTGATCGACATCAACTCGGCAGTCATGCGTGGCTTGCGCGGACAAGGCGGTGCACCATGAGCGGGCTCGTCCTGAAACTTGGCCCGCACGAGAGGGTGTTGATCAACGGCGCGGTCATCGAGAATGGTGACAAACGCTCACGGTTGGCCATCATGACGCCGCAGGCCAATATCCTTCGCCTGCGCGATGCCATCCATCCCGAAGAGGTGAACACTCCGGTGCGACGGGTCTGCTATATTGCGCAGTTGGTGCTATCAGGCGATGCCAATCCGGCGGATGCCCGGATGCAACTCTTGCGCGGGATCGAGCAGCTGAGCCAAGTGCTGACCGATCATGACAGCCGCACGCTCCTGAACCAGGCGACGGCGGCCGTTCTGGAAGATCAGCACTATCAGGTGCTCAAGGCGCTAAGGGGGCTTTTGCCCCGGGAAGAGCGTCTCTTGGCGGCACGCCGGTCATGAGCTTTGCACCCGCCTTGCCATTTTCCGGATACGCGGGCTGGGTGTTTCTCAAACGCACGGCCGCATCGCAGCAGGCGGTGCTGAATGCTCAACCCGTGATGAAACGGGATGAGGCCTATTTCCGCGACAAGATTGGCGCGATCAACTCGGCAGCCGAGCTTGTCGCGGATCGCCGGTTGCTAAGGGTCGCTCTTGGGGCCTTTGGCCTTGAGGGCGACATCAACAACAAGGCCTTCATTAGAAAGGTTCTGGAAGAGGGAACGCTGAAAGAAGGCACACTTGCCAATAAGCTGGCTGACAAACAGTATCAGAACCTGTCGGCCGCCTTTGGCTTTGGGGATTTCACGCGACCGCGCAGCAAGCAGTCGGATTTTGCCGACAAGATTCTGGCGGCCTACAAGACCCGCGCTTTTGAGGTGGCCGTTGGCACCCGGAATGGCGACTTGCGCCTGGCGCTCAACGCCGAGCGCGAGCTTGCAGACCTTGGGCGCAAGACAACCAGCTCGAACGATGCCAAGTGGTTTGCCGTGCTGGGCAGCCCGCCGTTGAGGCAGGTCTTTGAAAAGGCCCTTGGCCTGCCCGCGTCGCTTGCGCAGCTTGATATCGACCGGCAGTTGGAAGTCATGAAGGAGAAGGCCAAGTCACAGCTTGGCACTGACCAGCTTGCCGATCTTGCCGCGCCTGGAGGCATGGAGCCGCTGCTGCGCCGGTTTCTTATCCGATCCGAGGCTGAGGCCTATCGGAGCCAGTTCGGCGCGACGGCCGCCTTGTCGCTGATGTCGCAAGCGGTGAGTTTTTCCCGCGCGGCACGGCGGGACTAGGCGGAATTCAAAAGCGATCAGGCAGTTCTGACGCTTTCGGTTCAGAAGCAACAGCCGTTTCGGCTCGTGCCATCCGATCCCTTTAGTGACCAAGTACCGTCGCCAGGCGCCGAAAACTGCCTGCGACACCATCGGCCGGGGCGTCCTCGGACAAAAACGAATCCAGTGCTGGCCAGACCTGCATGGCCGTGTCGATCACGGGGTCCGAGCCTTTGCTGTAAAGGCCGGCCTGGATCATCAGCTCAGCCCTGTCCCAAGCCCCAAGAAGGCGTCGCGCCTCGCCGATCAGGGCATTTTCCTCGACGCTGGCGGCCTCGGGCAGGCTGCGCGAGACCGAACGCAGCAGGTCGATCGCCGGAAAGCGCCCGCGCTCGGCGATCTTGCGGTCAAGCACCACATGGCCATCCAGCACCCCACGCAGAATATCGGCCAATGGCTCTTCCATATCAGACCCGGCGACCAGAACGGAAAAGACCGCCGTGATGTCACCTGCATGTTCTGGCCCCGGCCCGGCTCGCTCAGCCAAGCCCATGATCGCCTGATTGAGCGACGGGGGAAAACCACGCAGCTCGGCCTTTTCTCCGGCGGCAATTGCCACTTCGCGGTGCGCTTCGGCAAAGCGGGTGATCGAATCGGCCAACAACAGCACATGAAGGCCCTGATCGCGAAAATGTTCGGCCACGGCCATCGCCGTCAAGGCGCACCGGCGGCGCGTCAGGGGCGACTGATCCGAGGTTGCGGCCACCACGACCGAACGCGCCATCCCGGCCGATCCCAGGACTTTTTCGGTGAAATCGCGCAGCTCGCGTCCCCGCTCACCAATCAGGGCGATGACCACAATGTCGGCACTCACCCCGCGCGCGAACTTTGCCAGAAGCGAGGATTTCCCTACACCGGACCCGGCGAAAAGACCGATGCGCTGACCACGCACCAGGGGCAAAAGGGTGTCAAAGACCGCCACGCCGGTGGACAGTCGGGCTCCAAGCCGACGGCGCTGGGCCGCAGGCGGCGCGGCACCTTGCAGGGTGCGCGCCAGTTCACCACGCAAAAGCGGGCGGCCGTCCAGCGGGCGACCGTAGGGGTCAATGATCCGCCCGATCCAGGCATTGTCCGGGGCGATATCGGCCGGGCCGATCAGTTCAACCGCTGTCCCGATGGCGAGGCCTTCGGCGGGCCCCTCGGTCAGTGCCAGCAGGTCGGTGGAGGACAGCTGCAAAACCTCTGCCCCCATCGCGCCGATACGCAGCCGGTCCCCTTGCCGGGCCTTGTCGTGAAGCCCCGCAACCCGCAGCGCGCCGCGCGCGATTTCCGTGATCCGACCGACAGATGAGGCGACCGGAACGGTCGCGATCTGGGCCCGTAGCGCGGCAAAGACATCGGACATTTCATTCTCCCTTTGTTCCTTACCTTTTCTAAAGGAATCACCCTTAAGCCTTGATGAAAGAGGAAAGGGGAGAAGCCCCGATGTTTGAAAAACTCCAACTCACTGCGATGGCGCAGGCCATGGCCGCACATGCCGGTTCTCGCATGGGGCTGATCGCTCAGAATGTCGCCCATGCCGATACCCCCGGCTACAAGGCGATGGATATGCCCTCTTTTGCCGAGGCCTATCGCTCTGCCGCGCCCGAGGGGTTGCGTCAAACCCGGCCAGGGCATCTGGCCGCGCGCGAGGCCGAGGTGGTCGCGCAACCGCGCCGTTCTGGCGGTGCCGAGGCGCCGAACGGCAATTCTGTCTCGCTGGAACAAGAGATGGTCAAGGCTGCGAGCGTGCGGCAAGACCATGAAATGGCGCTGGCGATCTATCGCAATACCTCTGACATCCTGCGCGCCAGTCTTGGCCGGAAGTAAGGGGGCAAGATGAGCGACCTGCTGAAATCACTGTCTTTTGCCGCCTCGGGGATGGAAGCGCAGGCCATGCGCCTTCGGCATGTGTCCGAAAACATCGCCCATGCCGATACCCCCGGCTACCACCGGAAAACGGTTTCATTTCAAGAAGAAATGCAGACCGGTCAAGTCAGGACCGGACCTGTCAGGCTGGATCGCAGCGAACTGCTGCGGGTTTATGATCCGGGTCATCCAATGGCAGATGAAACCGGTCACTATGATGGATCGAACGTCGATCTGGTGATCGAGATCGCTGACGCGCGCGAAGCGCAGCGCAGCTATGAGGCGAACCTCAAGATGTTCGACCAGGCGCGGCAGATGACGCAAAGCCTGTTCGAACTTTTGCGCAGATAGGAGGGCTGAACCATGGATGTCAGAACATCTTTGGCCACACAAAGCTATGCGCAGGCCCGCAACGCCGCCGCGCCACAACCCGGCGCGGCGGAAGCGGAATTTGCCAAGTTTGCTGGAAATTTTGCTGAAACACTTGTGCAAAGCGAACAGATGGCCCGTGTGGCCATGGTTGGGGGGGCCGATCCCCATGCGCTGGTGCAGGCGCTCGCCTCCAGCAAGACCGCCGTCGAAACCGTGGCAACAGTGCGCGACAAGGTGGTGGAGGCCTATCAGGAAATCCTGAGGATGCCGGTATGACCGAAGAGGTGCTTTACGACATCATGCGCCAGGGGCTTTGGGCGTCGGTCCTGATCTCGGCGCCGCTTCTTGGGGTGGCGCTTGTGGCAGGGGTGGTGGTGGGCCTGTTTCAGGCGCTCACCTCAATTCAGGAAGCCACGCTGACCTTTGTGCCCAAGGCCGGACTGATGATCGCGGTCTTTTGGGTCTCGATGAGTTTCATGACCGCGACGCTGGTTTCGTTTTTCAAGGACGGCGTCATTCCACTGGTTGCAGGGGGATAAGATGGATGCGGCAGGCTATACCGCGCTGACACGGCAGTCAGGGCTGATGCGCGAGATGCAGGTGGTGGCAAACAACATTGCCAATCTCTCGACCACCGGGTTCCGCCGGGAAGGGGTGATTTTCTCGGAACATGTCACCCGGATGGACGAAGGGCCGTCGCTGTCGATGGCTCATGGCAATACCCGGCTGGTCGATCTTTCGCAGGCCGGGGTCAGCCAGACCGGTGGCACCTATGATCTGGCAATCCAGGGAGACGGGTTTTTCCTGATCGAGACGCCAAACGGCCAAGCTTTGACCCGTGCCGGCGCCTTCACGCCCTCGGACGCGGGCGAACTGGTGACGGCTGATGGACATCGGTTGCTCGACCAAGGTGGCGCGCCGGTATTCGTGCCTCCCACCTCTGGCAAGGTGGCCGTGGCTCAGGATGGCACTGTCTCGGCTGACGGCCAGCCGCTCGCGCAAATCGGCTTGTGGGGGCCTGTGGATCCTTTGGCACTTCGCCATCAGGCTGGCACCGTCTTTACCGCAGAAGACCTTCAACCCATTGAAGACGCGAAAATTCTTCAGGGGTTTCTGGAAAACAGCAATGTCGAACCGGTTTCTGAAATCGCCCGGATGATCGAGGTGCAGCGCGCCTATGAGATGGGTCAGAAATTCATGGATGCCGAAGATCAGCGCATGCGCGGCGTCATTCAGACGCTGGGGAAGTAAGCCATGAAAGCCCTGCAGATCGCCGCCACCGGCATGAGCGCCCAACAGATGCGGGTGGATGTGGTGTCCAACAACCTCGCCAATATGTCGACCACCGGCTACAACGCCCGCCGTGCCGACTTTGCCGACCTGCATTATCAACAGCTTGCCCGGCCCGGCACTATCGCGGCCCAAGATGGCACCATGCTGCCGACCGGGGTCCAGATGGGGCTTGGCGTTCGGCCTTCGGCGGTCTCTGTTGTTCTGGCGCAAGGCACGCTTTCGGCCACCGGGGGCGATCTTGATGTCGCAGTCGAGGGCAAGGGCTATATCGAAGTTACGCTGCCCTCTGGCGCGTCGGCCTATACGCGCGATGGTGCCCTGAAACGGACCGGCGACGGGTTGATCGTTACCTCTGATGGCCATCCGGTCGCGCCTGGTATCACCATTCCCGCCGATGCCCGCTCTATTTCCATCAATGCCAATGGAGAGGTTTACGCTTATTTCGCCGGCCAGGTTGAGCCGCAGAATCTGGGCCAGATCACGCTTGTCGGGTTCACCAATGAAAAGGGGCTTGAGGCGATGGGGTCGAACCTGTTTCTGGAGAGCCCTGCCTCGGGGCCGCCCTTGGTCGGTGTGGCGGGGGAGGATGGGCTGGGGCTGCTTCGTCAGGGCTATCTTGAGGAAAGCTCGGTCGATGCGGTGCGAGAGGTGACCGAGCTGATCAAGGCCCAGCGCGGCTATGAACTGAACGCCAAGGTCATCACTGCCGCAGATCAGATGCTGTCTGCCACCACGCAGGTGCGCTGATGTGGCGGGTGGTCCTGTTGATGCTGGCCTGGCCTGCTTGGGCCGACAGTCTGGTTGCGACCCGTGTGATCAAGGCGCAAGAACCGCTGGTGCGCGAGGCCATCGCCGTCGTCGACGCCGATATTCCGGGTGCCGCAACTAATCTAGATGAGGTGCTTGGGCTTGAAGCGCGGGTGGCAATTTACCCGGGACGCGCCATCTTGCGCGACCAGATCGGCCCCGCCGCCATGGTCGAGCGCAATCAGATCGTCACGCTAAGCTATCAAGCTTCCGGCCTGGCCATTCGCACCGAAGGGCGCGCGCTGGCGCGGGGTGGCGCGGGTGAGGTGATCGAGGTGATGAACCTTGCTTCAAAAACAAAAATCACTGGGCGGATCCAACCAGACGGCAGCGTCACGGTTGGCCCCCCACCTTCTCCCTAAGGATTGTCCCATGCGCGTTCTTGCCGTTGCCCTTCTTCTGCTCCCTGCCTGCGACAGGCTGGAACAGGTTGGCCGTGCCCCCGACTTCTCACCGCTGGAGGGCAGCTATCAGCACCATGCCATGTATTCCACGCCCCTTCCCGACGATATCGTTGCAGAGACACCGACCGACGCCTCGTCGCTCTGGACCGCAGGGCGCAGCTCGTTGTTTGGCGATCGCCGCGCAGCGCAGCGAGGGGATATCCTGACGGTGGTCATCGAGATTGACGACAAGGCCGAGATTTCGAACTCCTCGGATCGGAGCCGTTCTGGCAGCGAGAACATGGGCCTGCCAAGCCTTTTCGGCATTCCCCAGCGCCTGAACGAAAGCCTGCCCGAAGGCGCCTCGATGGCCGAGGCAGTCAATACCACGGGGGCTTCCAGTTATCAGGGGAACGGCACGGTTGCCCGCAACGAAAAGCTGACGCTGCGGGTTGCCGCGACGGTGGTGGAGGAACTGGCAAATGGAGTCTTGCGGATCGAGGGTCAGCAAGAGGTGCGGGTGAACTTCGAGCTGCGAGAACTGGTCATCTCGGGCTATGTCCGCCCGGTCGACATCAGCCGCCAGAATGAGATCACCTATGACAAGATCGCCGGTGCGCGCGTGTCATATGGGGGCCGCGGCCAAATCACCGACGTTCAGCAACCGCGATATGGCCAGCAAGTGGCCGATATCCTTCTGCCGTTCTGAGGTCACATGCTGGGCAAGCTCATTCCTGTCGTTCTGGCGTTGGTCGGTCTGGGTGTCGGGGCGGGTGCGGGGTTTTTCCTGCGTCCGGTCCCCGAGCCTTCGGCAGAGGGTGAGGGGCAGGGTGACAAAGCCGCCGAAACGACCGAAGATCCGGCGGTGCCGCCGGAATATGTCAAGCTTAACAACCAGTTCGTGGTTCCTGTAATGGATGGCGGCAAGGTTGTGTCGTTGGTCATTCTTTCCCTCAGCCTCGAGATCGAGCCGGGCAGCAGCGCCGAGATCTATGCCCGCGAGCCGAAACTGCGTGACCTGTTCTTGCAGGTTCTGTTCGACCATGCCAACGCAGGTGGGTTTCAAGGGTCGTTTACCGACGGCTCCAACCTTGTCTTGTTGCGAAAGACACTCTTTGAATCTGCGGTTGGAATTCTGGGCGACAAGGTAAAGGACATCCTGATCAGCGACATTGCCCGTCAGGACAGTTGACCGGCCAAAAGCCCTATTTCCCAAGTCTCTCCATAAGACGCCTCAGCGCATCTGCCTTGCCAAAGGCGATTTTTGCTGCATCGCGGGCCTCGATCCACTGGCCGGTCTGCCGTGCGAGGACTTGGTTGATTTCGGCCCGTCGGGCATCGGCCCAGCGGCCGTAGGCCAGGGCTGCAAGCTGAGCCGAGGCGCCGACAAGATCATCGGTTTTGTCGGCAGGACGGGCCAGGGCCGCGAGAGCGGCCTCACTCTTTGCTTTGGCGTCGGCGGTCGCGCGTAGGGCCTGCAGCCGCAGGTCGAGCATCAGATCGGCAAGTTCCTTCAATCGATGCAGGTCTTGTCCATTCATCTTGCCGGACCAACTGATTTCTGGCCTTTTCGTTTGCGCAACGCCTCGGCAAAGCGGATGGCGGCGGCTACGGGCTTGTAATGTTCGGGCCGTATCGGATCGCCAATCTCGACGGCGGCGTGGATTGCCCGGGCGGTGGGCGGGTCAGAGTGCAGCGGAACGCCTGCAAGTGCCGCCCGTTCGCGGATGCGGGCGGCGATCTCGTCAACCCCTTTGGCGACACAGATCGGCGCGTGTCGGTCACTGCGTTTCCAGCGCAGCGCGACTGCATAATGCGTGGGGTTGACGATAACCACATCGGCCTTGGCCACATCTTGCAGCATCCGGTTCAGCGCGATTTCCTGGCCTTTGTGACGGCGTTGACCTTTGGCGTGAGGGTCGCCCTCGCTTTCCTTGTGTTCGTCCAGCATTTCCTTGTGCGACATGCGGTTGCGCTTGAGATGCTGGGCTTGCTGCCAGAAGAAATCCACCAGGCCGAAAGCGGCAGCGATGATGAGGATCAGCAAGAGAAACTCTGCCAGAAGCCACAGCATCAGGGCCGTGGCGGCTGTTGCCGAAAGCTGCATGCTGTTGGCGATGTCATCTGCGCGGGCTGACATGTGCAGGGCCAGCAAAAGGCCAATGGCCAGCATCTTGGCCACATTCATCGCGAAGGTGAACAGCCCATCGACTCCAAACTTCTGCTTGGCCGTTGCGATGGGCGACAGTCTTGAAAGCCGGAACTCCAGCTTTTCCGGTGCAAAGACAAGGCCGCGCTGGGCGATCAAGCCCAGAAGGACAGCCAGAAACGGCAGGGCGAAAAGCGGCAAGAGCGCCTGTCCGAACCCCAGAAGCAGCGGTGAAAGGCTGGCGCGGGCGCCCTCGCTCATATCCGATGACAGACGATCGGCATGGGCCAAAATCGACTGGCCGACCGATCCGGTTCCCTTTAGCAGAGCCTCGCCCGCAACAAGGGCGGCAATACACAGGCCCATGTAGGACAAGGCCACGGAAACATCGGGTGCCCGGGCAATCTCACCACGCTTGCGGGCCTCATCCAGGCGGCGCTGGGTGGGTTCGAATGACTTGTCATCGCTTTCGTCCTCGCTCATCGCTGGGGCTCGAACGGGTTAGCAAGCACGTTGTCCAGTGCCTGCACCCAGATGCCAAGAAGGAGAGGGGCGAGCAGCGCCAGAAGTGCCAGACCCCCTGCCGAAAGGGCGGGCGCGCCAATGAAAGATACCATGAGCGCGGGCATGGCGCGGTTGATCGCGCCCAGTGCCAGATTGTACATCAGCGCTGCTATGGTGAAGGGCGCGGCCAGGGCGAAGGCGAGAGAGAAGGCATGTGCAGTCTGCGCCAAACCCCATTGCGCAAAATCACCCGCTGCGGGAAACGCACCCGCCGGCATGACATGGTAGGACAGGATCAGCGCCTCGGCCAGTTTCACATGCAGCCCTGCCATCACGGCAAGTGCAAGGCCGCCTGCTGTCAGAAGATGCCCGACCGCCGGCAGCGGCTCTGGTGCAGCCCCACCGACGATCTGTGACAAAGAGGTTGCCTGGGCAATCATGGTGCCCGCGATTTGCAGCGCCAGGATCATCAGCCGGAATACCGCCCCCAAGGCCAGGCCCGCGACAACCTCGGTCGCGGCATGCAGAAGGGAGGGATTCTCCGGCATAAGCGGGGCCACAGCCGGGGTGACGATCGCCGTGAAGGCCAGCGCGATGATCAGACGCAAACGCTGCGGGATCGACTGTTCGCCAAAGGCTGGCAAAAGGGCCACGGCCGCCCCGATCCGCAAGAACACGAGAGCCGCGGCGATGGCCATGGATTGCCCCATGCCCAGGAGCGCAAGAAGAGGGGCCAGATCAAGCGTCATGCTGGCACGACCCCGAGCATGGCCGGGCGTGCCTCGATCCCGATTTCTTCATAAGACAGCACCGGCGCGACAAGCCCCTTCGCGCCCAGAACGGTCTTGAGGAAGCGGCGGCGCAGGGTTGAAGTAACCAGCGCCGCCGAGACGCCGCTTTCTGCCGCACGGTTGAACCGTTCGGCCAAGCCATTGGCAAGGCGTCCAAATTCCTCGGGCGGCAGGGCGATGCTATGTACCCCCCGTTCCCCTTCGATCTGAAACTGGCAAAAGGTCTTTTCCCATTCCGGTGCCAGCTGGATCAGCGGGATGGTGCCATCCTCGCGCTTCAGTTCCGCGACAAGCTGAAACCCAAGTCGCTGGCGAACATGTTCACAAATCGCTTCGGGCAGGCCCAGACTGCGGGCTTCGGCACAGGCCTCAAGGATCAGGGGCAGGTTGCGGATTGACACCCGCTCTTCCAGAAGAAGCCGCAGCACCTGTAACAACAGGTCAAGCGGCACTTTTTCGGGGATCAGCTCATCGAGCAGGCGCTTGTTCGCCTCGGAGCGCTGAGGGTCCGAGAGAGTGACGAATTCATCAAGCAGCCGGCGCAAGCCACGCAGCGACAGAAGTCGTGCCAGGTTCGCGCGGATCACCTCAAGAAGATGGGTTGCCAGCACCTCGGGTGGTGAGACGACGTTCAGGCCTTGAAGTGCGGCGTCCTCTTG
>JACCDH010744856.1_pt1 | contig 33582 bp, 25 predicted proteins | sample 7442481 | NCBI WGS metagenome assembly JACCDH01 (sample SAMN15323433, study PRJNA562643) | freshwater metagenome | isolation source: river surface water | place: USA:Blue River Watershed | collected 2017-08-15
AAATAGATGGCTCTTGAACTTTTACCACTGACCACATTCTCTTCGATGACAGATAAGAGTGCCACAGGCGTACCCTGACATTTAAGCGTATCGTTATTGATACTGGCTTGAGCTTTGAGTCTGGGACTTATTCCCAGCGAAACAATCATTGAAATTAATACAACAAATTTATGCATCATGGTTCTTAGGAAATAGACAAATTTCTGTCGGCCCAATCTATCTCGGCGCCCTGATTACCTGCTACCAGACAGATTTTATGCCTGATATCTGCCAAACAATTTTTATACCATTTTTCGCCCGCTGCATCCATATTGGTGAGAGGTTCGTCGAGCAAAATAATCGACGCCTCCGAATACATACAAAAAGCTGTCTTTAAACGCTGTAACATGCCACTCGAAAAATGTTTAAGTGGCTTATCTCCATCCCTGACAGAGAACATGGCATTATCGATAAAATTGGCATAAGCCAATGTGATTTTACCGGTACTAAGATACAATTGATGTAGTTCGTGCACCGAAAACTCCATGGGCAACTCCAGGTAAGGCGAAGACAGAGCCATGACTTCGTGCGGTTTGAAATGCTCACTACCATCCACCAACACCTTTCCTTCAGAAGCTTGCACCAGTCCATACACTACCTGCATCAATGTCGATTTACCACTGCCGTTTTTTCCGGTAATGGATAAACTCTGACCAGATTGCATAGAAAGGTTGATCTCTTTAAAGAGCCAGTGTCCCTGGTATTTTTTTCCGATATGTTCGAGTGTCAGTTCCAAATTGATGCAAACATACTATTATATTTTGAAAGCCAGAGTCATCTCGCGTTTGCCATTGGCCCCTTGAGGGTGTTCTGTGTGTAATCCCAAAGCCTTGAGATGGCGTTTAAACTGACCCTGTGCGCAATAGGTGGTAAGCAAGGCCCCCGACTTCATCATATTGTTTACTTTTCCCAAAGACGACAATGTCCATAGTTCAGGTTGTCTCGAAGGCGCAAATGCATCAAAAAAAATCAGGTCAAATTGCGGTTTTGTTACGTCCTGAGTGTCGTAAAACTCATCCAGGGTCATTGGCAATACTTGTATATCAAATCCTGGTCGCACCACCATTGGGCTGTTTTGGGCTTTCAACAAATCGGGCAAATATTGAAACGAATCCGGTAATTGATGGAAGTCGTTATAATAGGCCTGTAGCAAGGCTTCCGACAATGGATATGGTTCGAGACTGGTGTAATGACATTGAATATTGGATGGCAGCCATTGTAAACTAAGCAGAGCATTCATGCCAGTACCGAACCCCACTTCTAATATGGATATACTCGATAAACCAGCTTCAACTTGTTTCTGCAAGCCATTTTTAATGTAGACATGCCAACTTTCAGAGAGGGCACCATTCAGAGAGTGGTAGGTTTCGTCCAGACCAGGCAAGTAGAGGGTATTACTTCCATCTGCTGTTTTCTTGATCTGAATTTCAGGGTGGCTCATGTTTAAGCCTTTTTTCTGACGGTTCTTTGCTCGATGCGTTTCTCGTAATTACTGCCCTGGAAGATACGATGAACATAGATACCAGGTGTATGAATATGATTTGGATCGAGTGTACCAGCAGGCACCAATTCTTCCACTTCGGCAATGGTTACTTTACCGGCCATAGCCATCATAGGATTAAAATTACGGGCAGTGTCTTTAAAGATAAGGTTACCGTGGGTATCGCCTTTCCATGCTTTAACAATGGCAAAATCGGCATCAAAGGCATACTCCATCAAATAGGTTTTGCCGTTGAACACACGGGTTTCTTTACCTTCTGCCACTTCAGTGCCAACACCAGCAGGTGTAAATACAGCAGGCATACCATAACCAGCCGCCATACAGCGCGTGGCTAAGGTACCTTGAGGAATCAATTCCACCTCCAGTTCACCGGAAAGCAATTGGCGTTCGAATTCAGCATTTTCGCCCACATAAGACGAAATCATTTTTTTCACTTGTTTGGTTTGCAACATCAGTCCGATACCAAAATCATCTACACCGGCATTGTTACTGATGCAGGTAAGTTGTTTGGTGCCTTTTTTCACCAAAGCGGTGATGCAGTTTTCTGGAATTCCGCAGAGACCGAAGCCGCCCAACATTATAACGGCGCCATCATGTATGTCTTTAATCGCTTCATCAGCATTAGCAACAAGCTTATTCATGCTGCGAATATAGTAATAAATCCACATGCAAAACCTCTGAAAAGCATGAAAAAAGGTCAGGAAATATCCACCTTTAAAAAATAAATAAAAAATATTTCAAAACTCAGGCAACACATTCCTGATAAGTGGTGTCTAACACTAAAAAGAAGATGTAGCGAGCGCTGATAAGTTTAAGTTCTCATGATTCAATAATGCAAAAAAGCCCGGTTAAGCCCCGGGTTTTTTATTTTTACAGGAAAGTGACGAGCAAAATTGTAACGAAATGAAATTTTTTTCCGTCTATTGTATTAAATCTCATAACTATGTTAAAACACCTCATTGGATTGACTTTGTGCTTTGCGACTATGAGCACTCAGGCACAGAAACTCATCAAAGAGTTTACCCCAGGGTCATCCAGCACCTATTTCTATTTCATGGGCAATACACAAAACGGTTTTATTATGAACGTATACAACTCCAACACAGGGGTTGAACCGTGGGTATCGGACGGCACTTCTAATGGCACAAAAATATTACAGGATATTATTCCAGGTAATATGAATTCGCTGTTTAGTAATGACTGCTTTTCTAATGATACACTTTTGTACTTCTTTGCATTCCGTGACAATGGCAGAAATTCTGTTGATTTATGGCGTACAGACGGCACTGTCACAGGCACTTATTTTATCGACTCGATGGAAAACATTTATCCCAACAAATATTATGGGGATGCCACGTTTTACAAAGGGGAGTTTTACTATTTTACGTCTAACACCAGTTATAAAACCTTATATGCCACTGACGGTAGTCGCAATAAGCCCCGAAAAATCTATACTTTTAAAGACAGCAATTACGCCTCGCGGTCCTATATAAAAATTTTCAACGATCGCTTATACTTCTATGGCAACGATTCCAAACATGGTGTTGAGCTGTGGTCGACAGATGGCACAAGCGCCGGCACTAAACTGGTTTTTGATTTGTATACCGGCTCTAAATCCAGCATGTACAATAATGGACAATTGCTAACTTGCAGAGACAAATTATTTTTCGTAGCCCAAAGAGATTTCAGAGAAGGCTATGAACTTTTTTACATCAGCACGCAAAATGGCGGTCCCTGGTTGTTTAACGATTACACACCAAACAGCGGCATATCTTCCTTCGTATCACTGGCTGAAGGCAATGACTCCTTTTTCTTTTTCAATGTCATGAATACCTCGCCTCCACAGAGCTTTGTGAGTGATGGCAATATGGATAATACAAGACTGTTTCATACCACCAAAGACCCAAATGAATACTATTACACATATGGTGTGCAAAGAACCAAAAACTATACTTTGGTAAGCTCTTACACCAATGGCACAGGACTTGAATTTTTCAAAAGTGATCAACAACTTAACAACCTGGGTTTATTACGAGATATTAATCCAGGCATCGGCAGCAGTTTAAATGGCAATATTTCAAAGATATTTGAAGTAAATGGCAAGGCCTATTTTTTAGGCTTTAACTTCATGTTGGGCAACGATATATGGGTAACCGATGGTACCACTGACAGTACCATTATTTACTTTGAATTTCCGAATAACAACCAAAACACCAGCGATATTTTGCACCAATGGAACAATCGATTGTTCTTTGCCGAAACAGTCGACCTAAATATTGGCACCGAATTATACGAACTGAACATTAACAGAAATACCGGTATCGATGAGCACGATCTTATCACTGACAGCATCTACCCCAACCCTATACGCGCCGGCGAACAATTGCATTTGCCTGAGGCGACCACGCAAATGCAATTGTATAATTCGATGGGGCAATTGGTATGGCAAACAGACATAAAAGATGGAAAATGCTTGATTCCTGAATATTTTAACCCCGGAATCTATCACCTTTTTTTAGATAATAACATAGCCCCAAAAACCATATGCATTCAATGAAAATTTTATTAATTTTAACAGGCCTGTTATTAAGCACGCATCTCAGCGGACAACGTTTGGTGAAAGAATTTTTTCCTGGGAAAAATCATTGTTTCATGACATATATGGGCAACCTAAAAAACGGGTTTGTGTTCTCATCCTATTCGCTGGACAAAGGCATAGAGCCATGGATATCAGATGGCACTACTGAGGGCACAAAAATGCTCAAAGATATCTATCCTGGAACTGGCAGCAGCATGGCGTCCAGCAGCATTTACGGCAATGATACATTTATTTTCTTTATCGCTCAGGAATCCAACCGAAACGGCCTTTGGCGCACCGATGGCACCACCGAAGGCACTATATTCCTTCATACATTTGACTATATACTACCTGAAAAATATTACAACGAACTTTGCTTTCACAATGGTCTGCTGTATTTCAACTCATCTGACAGATATAGAAATAATTTATGGTCGACCGACGGCACGGTATCTGGCACAAAACTGGTGCATCAATTTAATGATTCGGGCCTAAACAACAGGATAGGATTGAACAGCTGGAATGGCAAATTGTACATATTTGCATCAGATCTAGAACATGGCACAGAATTGTGGACATCTGATGGCACAAGCACTGGCACTCTGCTGCTAAAGGACATTTATCCTGGCAGTATGGGCAGCATAATTTTACAGAAAACAAAAATGTTACCTGCAGGCAATCAACTATTTTTCAATGCCAGATCCAGCGATTTGGAGGGCTATGAATTGTTTTGCACGGATGGCACTGAAATCGGCACCAAACTCTTCAAAGATTTTAACCAATCGCCTTTTGGCTCTGGTAATCCATCTTTGATGGCTAGCATGGGTAATTACATCTTGTTCAATGTCTCCGGTGATTCAAGTAAAGCCTGGAAAACGGATGGTACGCTTGACAATACTGTTCCACTAATGCGCGCTGTTGCAGATAGTGCAAGAGATAATTACCTATACAGTGTTTTCCCTTTTAACAATCAATACCTACTGTATCTGTACAATAGCGATCAAGGGACTGAACTATACTTAAGCGACAATCAGTTTAATAACACCAAACTTGTAAAAGACATTAATCCTGAGCTGCAAAACAGTTATATGAAAGACAAAGTTTTCATCCATAAGAACAAAGGCTATTTTTTAGCTGCCAATAACATGTTAGGGGTGGATATATGGACCACCGACGGGACATTTAACAACACCGTAGTTTATCAGGAATTCATAGAAACTGTTGGCACAGAGGACATCATTCAATGGAATGATCGCATCTTCTTTGTAGGATCTGTTGACCCAAACATTGGCGCTGAATTGTACGAACTGGATATGAATAAAAACACTGGTATTTCTTCTGTAACGGCTGACAAAATTAACATTTACCCAAATCCAGGTCACTCAGGTTCCATCATCACCATCGATGTTGAAGACGGTAGTGCAATCAGGTGGTACAATAACAACGGACAAATGGTGCATGAGAGCACTTGTTACAACAAGAAAACGGAGTTACCATCGATAGCCAGAGGATTGTACACGATTGAACTTAAGACAAACGACAAGATCCAACACAGCATGATTATAGTGGACTAAAAAACATTGAATTAAAAAAAAACTGCTATTATTGTCTTACCAATGAGAACATTCAGCCTATTTTGCTTCCTAATGATGTTAGCGACTTTACCTGCTCAAACATTGGTAAAAGACATCAACTTAGGCGCCAGTGGTTCAAACCCTGTCTTTCAGGGCAGTATCAGTCGTGGCCTTGTATTTTATGCCTCTTCTCCAACTTATGGTAACGAGTACTGGATTACCGATGGCACAAACGCTGGCACTTTCATGCTGAAAGATATTCGTCCGGGATTTGCTTCTTCGGTTATCTTTCAAAGCAGTGTGGTCACCAACGACATGCTGTACATGGTTGTTGCAGACACCGTTATATTATCTTACAGTTTATGGCGAACCGATGGCACAACAGATGGTACCATACAACTCATGAAGTTTTCGAGCAGTTTGCCAGTACCCGATATAGCCAAAAACGAGATCAGTGGCGTCAATGGCAAATGCATTTTTTCGTATGGCAGCAGCAGTAACAACAAAGAAATTTGGGTAAGCGATGGCACTCCGGCCGGCACCCATCAACTGAAAGACATTAAATCTGGAGCTTCATTGGGTAGTAATCCTTATAATCTTGTAGCCACCAAACACCATGTATATTTCTTTGCAGATGATGGTGAACATGGCTATGAATTATGGCGAACCGACGGTACGGATACCGGCACAATGCTGGTGAAAGATGTATTTCCAGGCATTATTGGCTCCTTGCAAAACATCGCTCAAAAAACCAATATGGTGGCTTCAGACAATAAAGTATGGTTTTCGGCCATTAGCGATGTGGTAGTTGGCTTCGAACTATTTGTATCAGATGGCACCGATACCGGCACACATCTGGTTAAGAACCTTAATCCAACACCTTACCTTAACTCCAGTTGCTTTATTGCTGGAGCAACTGATCAATTTGCTTTGGTATATTTTCACAACGATACAGGTAATTGGCTATGTGCTACAGACGGCACAGACAAAGGCACTGTTATTGTTTCTGACAGTAATTTCACCACTATCCCTTTCTCACGAAAATTTATAGTATCCGGGAATCAGATCTTTTTCATGCACGCCGACCAGGCAACGGGCTCCGAATTATGGTCGAGCGACGGCACCAAATCCGGCACAGGCTTAACACTAGATTTATCCCCTGGCACTGCTTCAGGAGCCACTGATGTTATGTGTACATGGAACAATGTGGTATACTTTGCCGGCAATAACAATATCGTTGGTCGCGAACTTTTCACCAGCACCGGTCATAATGGTCAAACTAAATTATACCTGGACATATTCCCAGGCGTCTTCTTTGGCAATTTTGCCTCTATAATGATGCACCAAGGAAAATTATACGCTTCTGCTAACAATAACACTGGAATTGGGGCAGAATTATATTTAATCGATCTTCTCACAAACATTGATAAAGCGGCTTACTCAAAATTAAAATTGGCCATTTGGCCTAATCCGGTTAAGGCAGGCCATGCTTTTAAAATTAGTGCAGATGTCACATCGTTACAGCTTGTTTCGTCTATTGGACAAATGACGACACTGAATTCTAACACCGATCGGGTATTTTATCTACCGGAGGGCATAGCACCTGGTATTTATATGCTTGTAACAGAAGACACTGCCACTAAACTACTTATAGAACCATGAAAACATTAAAATTATGTGCATTACTGGGCTGGATGTGTTCTGCCCTTTACGGCCAAACCCTGGTAAAAGATATCTATTCAGGGTCTCAAAATTCAGTTCCTAAGTTCATTGGAACTATCAATGGCCAATTAATTTTCATGGCAAGTACTGCTATTGATGGAGAGGAACTTTGGATGAGTGATGGCAGCGATATTGGCACTTTTAAGCTTAAAGACCTAGGCAACGATAAATTGAAGTACATTATAAAAGGCAGTCATTTACAGGTTGACACTTGCATTTATTTCAGCATTCACAACTCAGACAACACCAACAGCCTGTGGTGTACGGATGGAACTACTAATGGCACCGTCAAATTGTTTGAATCGGCCGCAGTGCAGGCATCGGCAGATCGATCAACATTATTTGCCTTTAAAAACCGCGTATTTTTTACTGGTCACGATACAATTAATGGCGACGAGCTTTGGGTAACAGATGGTACAGTTCAAGGCACAAAATTATTTTATGACATCAATAAAATTCCTGGGAAAGGCAGTTCAGTCATTGAGATGGCAACACTTAATGACCAGCTATACTTCAAAGCCGATGATGGTATTCATGGCTATGAGTTGTGGACCAGTGACGGGGTGAACAATACGCACCTTCTGGTCGATTTATGTCCGGGATGGCGCAGTAGCGTTGTCGACTACGGTTATGGCAAACACATCATACGTTTAAAAGATCACTTGTATTTCACCGGCAGAAAAGATTCAATGAGTGGTATGGAACTGTACCGCACAGATGGCACAGACAGTGGTACAAGATTATTCCGAGATTTTAACAGTACAGCTTACAAGAGTTCCTCCCCTCGCTTCAATTCTGTTTCAGATCAATTCATCACCTTGTATGTGTACGACAGCAGCGCCTCTTATGCTCTGTTTAGAACCGATGGATTTTATGCCGGCACCTACAGAATTGGAGATGATAAAGATTACCCAATAGGTTTATTGGTTGGTGATTTTTACAAAAAACTAAATAACAAGACTTTCTTTGGGATCTGTACACAAAATGCAGGTTGTGAGTATTGGGTGAGCGATGGCTCCGTATATGGCACTCATCCATTAATGGATATCAATAGTGGGTTTGGCAATAGCATCACCGACCAGGCAATTGTTTACCGCAATCAAATCATATTCGCTGCGATACACCAAACACTGGGGCGCGAACTCTGGATAACGGACGGCACTAATACGCGTCTTCTAATAGAAACATTGCCAGGCAATCTATTGGCCAATTTCTTAGATATGGAACTCATCGGCGATGTCTTGTACTACTCAGGTACCACCAATAATAACCTTGGCATTGAATTGTACCAACTAAATCTAAAACAAGTCCTAAGTACTAATAACACCCGTAAAACAAAATTGGCCATTTGGCCTAATCCGGTTAGAGCGGGTGAGATTTTAAGAACAGGCCTAGATGAGAACATGACTTACGACATAACAGACTTAAGTGGCAGAACCTTGCAGTCGGGCATCAGTCGGGGCGACGCCATACAAATCCATACAGATATCAGTCCCGGTCTTTACATTTTAAGCATTGAAACCCCTCAAGGCCTTGTTAATCAGAAGATAGAAATTGGACAATAATTATCATATTTTGGTCATATTTCAACACAAATTCATTCTTTTCATCTTAGTTTACCTAAACTTGCAGTGTTGAATTGGTACCGCATGTTGTTCAGCAAAGCTAAAACATGACGACGTGAAGTTTCCCAATATTCGATAAGTTTAAGTAAGAGAGCCGGTGTAATATCCGGCTTTTTTATTGTCTGAACAGGTTGCCGATATAGCCTCCAATCTCCATCAACCAGGCAATACCGGCATGCACCATAATACCGCCAAATATGCTTTTGCTATGGTAGGCAATGACGCCTAAAATAGTGCCTCCAAAAAACGAACTGATGGCCTCTCCCATCGGCTTGCCATAGTGAATGCACAAATAGAAACTGGCCATAGGCAAAATGGCACCCATCCCCACATAGCGTGTGAAGGCCATGACCATAAAACCTCTGAAGAACAATTCTATCGAACTAAAATCAATCCCATAAAACACTTCGTATAATACTACTTTCCAGGTGGCGGGCTGATAGGCATTGAGTTTGGTAAAGCGTGGGTAGTAATCTAAAAAATCGCTCAGAAAACTTGCGCCTATGATGAGGGGCACCATGCAAAGCAACAAATACCAATATACCTTACTATGATGGTTTTTTAAGGACACCCCGTAGAAGGGTTGATCGCGACCGCTAAAATACCAAACAATCAACAATGGCAGCACCAGGTACGACCATCGGAAGACATCATTAAATACCATGCCGTTTAACCTGGCCTGATCAGGCGATGACCAAGAAGCCACCCAATAGTGGTGAGAATACATCACAGCTCTTAAGCCAAAGATCATAAAACTGAGCAGGAGCAGCACTAAAAAGCCAGGGGATTTCCAGAAGGAATAATCTTTAGAAAACAGACTATATAACAAATAGGCAAAGCAGGTATGAACGGCGTACAAAGCAATAAAAGCCAGGTATTCGTATACCCCGGTGCATTCATCAATCATGCCTTGTAAACCCAAACCATAGTTGATATAAACGCTGATGCTACAGAATATGCCCAGCATTAGCCAATGCGCCCAATGTTGAGCCAATACAAAACTTTTCAATTGAAGAACGATGGCTTTCATATCACTAAAAGGTTACAGCCACGCGTATCGCTATAGTCGACTCTACCCAAAATTTCAAAGTCGCCGTTCTCGTACACTTTGCCCAGGTCGGATGTAGCGATAAAGGCACACGACTGCAGGTTAGACAGGTCGCATACATTAACTACCCCATGCCTGCCAAGTAAAGGTTTGGAAAAAGGATCATTAATTTCTCTAACGATGATGCGCATCTGAGGCGGACAGCGGTAGAAGCCATCCGCAGAAGAGTATGCCTGAGACAATAGTTCGGTCATGCCATACTCGCCACCAATTTCAGTCACTCCAAAAGCCTTGCTGAGTATATCATGTAATTCATAGCGTGTAATTTCTTTTCTCCTACCCTTCATGCCTCCGGTTTCTATGATACGGGTATGTTTCAATTGCATGGAATAACGTTCTGCCATATCCAGCAAAGCATAGGTAACGCCCCAGAGCACTGTTGGAATAGCCGCTTGTTCGTTACTAATCAGCTGCTGGTGGAGGGCATCCATATCAGAGAGATAAAAGGCCGATTGAGAATAGTCACTGTTTTTGATAAAATGATCGACCTGATACACTAAAGACGAATGTTGACGTTCGAGGTAAGATGGCAGAAGCGCCAGATGGCAGTATTGCTTGGGATCGCCAAAGGCATATTGAAACGATTTCACAAACGAATCTGTGTAGCGCTGAGGTGTATCGACAAGATGTCGGCTGACACCTACACCGGTAGTACTGCTACTTTCGAAAACAAGAGCAGGGGTATACTGCCCAGTGGTGATTTCAAAGTTTTTAAAAAACTCAATTGGCAGATAGGGAATATCACTGACATTATCTACATTTGCTACATCTGTTTGCAGGTGCTCAAGAAAGCGCTGGTACACGAGATTATGTCGACTCTGATAGCGAAACACATCAAGCGCCACTGTCTCGAAATCAGTTGAACTGATTTGATCCACCCTAGCCTTCAGGTCGCTGATATCCATGGTTCAAAAATATATCTTTTTACTTGTAATTGTATGGCTGACGGGTTGTAAATCCGAAGATTTCGGTTTTCCGAACGAGCCTGTTATTACGTTTAAAAGCATGGAGCAGTTCAAACTGAATGGCAAAGATTCGGCAGTGGTGATAGAAATCGACTATACGGATGGCGACGGCGATATTGGTTTAGAGGCCGCCGACTCGCTTCCACCTTTCCAGTTTGGCAGTCCCTATTTCTACAACCTCGAAATCGCGGTTTGGGAAGTAGTTGATGGCATTCAGAAGCCCCTCTTAATTCCTTCCAGCACAGATACGATTAACTTTAACGACCGCATCAAAACACTAACACCCAGCGGCAAAAACAAAGCTATCTATGGCACTATTACACTGAACCTTAATGCCAAACCTTATTTCAGTCTGAGTCCCGATTCCATGTTTTACAAAATCCGGGTCACCGACCGCAAATTGCACCGCAGCAATGAGATCAGCACCCCAGTAAAAGCTTTTGTTTTTTGATTTTGCCGTAGAATGTGAGTCCTTTTGCCGTGGACCGCGGGTCCGACGGTTATACGGTGGATCTGGTAAGTTCTCTGGCGCCAGCCCCCTAATTCCTAAATCCTAATCCCTGATTCCTCAAAGAATCAGAATTTATTCTTCCACATCATACTCTCAACAGGGCGAATGGTGCGGGTATTGTATTTGGCGTTTTTCTTTTTGTTGTACATGGTTTTTACGTCGCCGTTGACAACAAAATAGATCAGCTGACCGATGGGCATGCCATAATAGATTCTGACAGGTTGTGCTACGCTGATTTCAAGCGTCCAGGTATTGCAGAAACCCACATCACCTTTACCGGCAGTAGCGTGAATATCGATACCGAGGCGACCAGTACTGCTTTTGCCTTCCAGGAAAGGTACGTGCGCATGGGTTTCAGTGTACTCTTCAGTTACACCCAGATAAAGAACGCCTGGTTGTAAAACATAACCCTCCTGAGGAATCTCAAAATGCTCAATCTTGTTGTGCGCTTTTGCATCCAAAACCCTGTCTTTGTAGGTCGCCAGATATCTGCCTAAATGCACATCATAGCTGTTTGTACCCATACATTCTGGTCTGTAAGGCTCGATTAAAATCGTTCCTTTTTCTATTTCTTCAAGAATTTGGTAGTCTGTTAATATCATTTCTCTAGTATTTCAAAGCACTTTAGCGTGCGGTCATCACTGCACGAAATAATAGTGTTTTTATCAATCCACAAAATTTTATTCACCGAACTTGTATGGGCGCCATTTTTTTCAGCGTTAATTACCTTTAACAAATTGCCGGAGCCAGCGTCCCACAACTTAATAGTCTTATCCATACTCGAACTCAACATAAAAATTCCATCCTCATGCATTTGCAGTCGGTGAACATGTAACAAATGGGCCTTTACTTCCCGGATGCACTCATGCCCTTTAAACCACTTCAACACCGCATCCCTGCCACCACAAATCAATGTCTCCCGCGGCTTATCATAGCACAAAGCAAACACTGATCCTGTTTGGGCCTGCCACATATCGCTCAGTTCAAATTGATGGTTGATCAGGTAAATTCTACCGTCAGAAGCCCCCACAGCATACCCATTAGGCACTGTAATAATGGTTCTGAGTGGCTTATCGCTTAGCTGCACTTTATGGGTGAGCGTACAATCCTTATCCAATACATAGAGGCAACCATCGCCTGCAACCACGGCAATGCCACTACTAAGTGGTAAAATCTCGAACAAGGGTGCTTCCGACAATTGAAGGTGTTTTTTAAGCGAATAATCCGATAAATAAAACGCCGAGAACAAACCCGAACGTGTGCCAGAATACAAGCAAGTTGCATCCAGCCCAAGGGTATAGACAGCCTGGTGATGGCGAATCACCAATTGCCCATCTTGTTCGTCCATTTTCCAGCAGACAATCATGCCATCGCCTGCCCCACTGTATATGTTTTTACTGGCAACATCGTAACACATTGCATACACGGCTTGGGAATGTCCGTTAAACTCTCGTATTTTTACAACTTCTAATGACATGCCACTGATTCTGGAAAGACAAATAGGAACTGCAAAGAAAATAGGCGTTTGGCAAATAACCGAGCCAATCGATTATTTTCTTGAACAACTTGTTCAGGCAGATCAACCCGATATTAGTCGCAAACGATTCATAGAACAATGCTGCTCGGCGCACTTGCTGAACACCCTCTATGGCACAAAAATCCATCAGCACCTTAGTAAGGACCAATATGGCAAACCTGTTTTAAACGGATTGCCTTTATCCATCAGTTTTAGCCACTCCAAAGATATGGTGGCATGTTTAATCGATTTTGAAGGCGGTGATGCGGGCATAGATATAGAATTAATCAGAGAAAGTATCAAAGGCATGGCCCATAAATTTGTTTCAGAACAAGAAGGCTATCTCCAAAAAGATTACCTTCATTACCACCTAATCTGGGGTGCGAAAGAAGTGCTATACAAAATTTATTCTAAAAAAGAACTCGACTTTCTAAAACATCTTTCTATTGATTGTCAAGAATCTATCATCGGCAATATCAATAAAGACAAGCACCACAGCACCCATACCCTGGAATGGGAAACGCTGGGTAATTTTATTTTAGTGTGGAACGTTTGAATATTAAGTATTTTTACTTAATATTGTCCAAGACTATCGTGCAACGAAAATTACTTTTTTGTTGTCTTGGATTAAAAATGAAACACTTAAAAGTCATATTATTATTAATTCTGTTGTCAGGAGCGGCACAGACAGCCTCGGCCTGCGACGTCATCAATGGATCTGACATTAAGTTCATTCATATTAGTCGCTATAAATACCACGTCAAATTTATCTTATACCACCAGTGTGTTTGCAAACTGGGTATTATGCCGAAGTTCACGATTTCGTGTGATCAATATTCATTTACATTTGTTCCCCCTCGTACCAAAATTAGAGACATCACACCTGTCTGCAGCAATGGTCAACCGCCATGCTCTAACAACGGCTACAGTGGCACACGATATGGTATTGAGGAACACATTTTTGAAGACACCATCGACTTTGAGTCATCTCCATACAACGCCATTTTAAATGGTAATTGTTGTGAGGTGAAATTTAGAGTTGCTCAGCCTTGGGGCTTAGTGGGCACCACCACTGCTACAACCACATATGGTGGTGAAGCGATGTTGAATCTATGCACTTCTGGCACCAAAGGCAATAACACACCAACATTATCCACCATTCCAATGTCGTTTATGTGCTGTAACCAGCCATTTACTTTCAACAATGGGGTTTTTGATGCCATCGATTCCGACTCTTTAACATTTGAATTAGATGAGCCTCTGAGTTCGTCTTTCGGTCCGGTTTCGTGGATTGCCCCACTTAATAAAGACATTCCCTTAACACCATATTGTCCACCAAATCCGGGCACAGTTAATTGCCGTGCGCTGCCAAATGCTAAACCTCCAAGAGGATTTTACTTCGACAAAGAGACTGGTGACATGGTATTGACCCCAACCAAATGCGACGAATCCGGACCGGTAGCCATACGTGTTACCGAATACCGCCGCGACTCAGCTTCGAAAAAAATGGTGCGTGTTGGATATGTCAGAAGGGATATCTATGTCACAGTGGTGACCTGCTCAGACAACAACCCTCCATACATTGAAGCCAATAATAAGTGGAGTGTTTGTGAAGGCAATAAATTGTGTTTCCGCATTAAAGGCAAAGACGACCCTTTCTTACCCAAACAAACGGTGCCAGATACAGTGGACATGACATGGAACTATGCCATCAAAGGGGCCACATTTAGAATATTAGATACTGCATCTCGCGAAAAAGAAGCAGAGTTTTGCTGGACCCCAAAAATTGGCGACGCTCGAAATCAGGCCTATTCATTTGCGGTTACCGCCAAAGACGATGCCTGTCCTCGTCCTGCATACACCATCAAAGGTTTCAACATCAAAGTCAACCCTAAAGCCAGAGCTAAGCGACAATACGATATTCTGGACTGTGGCAAATTCAGATTCACTTCTCACCCTGCCGATACCGTTAATTACAACAAGAAAAACTATCTCTATAAATTCACCATCCGTGATAGCACCAACAGCGGTGTACCGATCTACTTCGGACAGAAACGCATGGATAGCTTAATGTTTAAACGTGGTGGCAAGTACATCATCGAGCATGAAATCACCAACCCACCTTTTAACTGTCCAACTATTTATTCTGATACCGTGATAATACCTGCGGTACTTGACATTGAGCTGGCGGTAGGTAAAGACACATTCGTCTGTGCGGGCAACAGTCTCACTTTAGAACCGAGCATCAAACACGGCTACCCTGCCTACAAATACCGTTGGGAAAGTCCACGTGGTACCCACAATCCTAAAGATACACTAAAAGCTTACACATTATTCAAACCAATGGCTTCTACTTATGTGGTTTTGAAACTCACCGATGGTAAAAAATGCACTGAGAGCGATACTATCTTTGTCAAATACCAACCGAATCCTGTTGTTAATATTGGTCCCGACCAACGAATTTGCACCTACCAGTTTGTGATACTGGATGCACAAAATGCCGATACCATGCGCTATTACTGGTTACCAAACGGCGATAGCAGCAGAACTATTCTGGCATCTGTTGCTGGTAAATACATCGCAAAGGTTATCGACCATTTGGGCTGTCATACCAGCGACACTATGCAGTTATTTGTAAATGACACTGTGGTAGCCATTGCCGGAATGGACAGAGAAATTTGTATTTACGACACTTTGAAAGTGAAAGGTCAACGACGACCAATTGGCTATCCTAAACAAGTTATTTGGAAAGACCTGGGCTCAGGCGCCACATTGGCCAACGACTCGGCATGGCAATTAAAAATTATGACCATGCCACCCAAGAACTACGAGATGTATTTGCGTGTGACCCAAGGTGGCGTGACCTGCGAAAACAGCGATACCTTTAATTTAATCGTTAATGCTTTGCCTACTTTCCAGTTTAACAATATTCCACCTCGTTGTTATGCTGACGGTGCAGTTAACCTTACCCAAAACAAAGTTGCTAAAGCATTCTCCGGCGATAAATCCAAATCTGAAACCGATCTTAGATATTTCCATAGTAAAAAACCTAGTTGGATTGTTGGCGGACCAGTTGGCGTAAACACTTACAAGTGGGATTTCCCAAGCTTTGTAAAAAATGAACAGTTGCCAAGTACCGGCCTCAGAGATTCCATCTGCTATGATTACCGCGATTACAAAGGCTGCTACAATAAAGAATGTAAAACGGTCAGACTCAACCCTAATCCAGGCGTAGAACTAAAAGAAGGGACTTTCTGTCAAAGAGCAGGAGCTATCACTTTAGACAAACTGGTAGTTAAACCATTCGTTAAATCGGGTGGAATACAAAGTTTCCGTTGTATTGCTGTGCCCATGGGCAGTGGCGTCGACCCAGATGCCATTATTTCTCCGGGACCTGGATTCCCTGCTACTACATTAATGGATCCGGGACTGGAAGGCGAGAATGAGAAGACCGGTGACTATAAAATTGAATATTGCTTTAAAGATGCCTTAACAGGTTGTCAGACTTGCGATACAACTACTGTAACTGTGGTAAGATTGCCTGAGATAAAATTTGATTTCATGCCTAAGCAATGTATCAATTTCCCATTATTGCATCTAGACAGCTTTGTAAGTGATAAGAACACAGGCAAACGCTTTCCGGATGGATACTGGGAGACAGTTGAAGTGAGTGGCTCCAGAGACATGAGCAATCCGGGCACCAACAATAAAATCACAAACTCTGTTAAATTCCAGAAACACTTTGATCCACAATATGGCGCAGGACAATACTTAGTAAAACTTACGGACACCTCCAGTGGTTGTCCGGTGACAGATAGCACAGAAATATTGGTGAATGGTTTACCAATCATACAAATCAATGTTCCTGATACGGTTTGTTCTTCTGCCGCTGCTTTTGAATTAGAAAACATCTTACCATCAGGCGCTGTAGGCACGTGGAGCGGACCCGGTGTTACAGGTCGCCAGTTTGACCCAGCGATGAGTCCGAAAACCAAACAGTATGAAGGCAAATACATGATGAAGTTTGAGTACACCAATCCACTGACTGGTTGTACCGCTTCGGATTCACAATCTCTTCTGGTGCAATCGCAACCTGAAGTGAAAATACTATCGCCAAATCCTTACCAACAATGCGAAAACCAGCTATTCAGTTTAAACGCTTCTAAAGAATGGGCAAAGGGCGTTAAATGGACCAGCAATGGCGATGGTACCTTGAGTGATGCAAATGCTTTAACAGGCACTTATAAACACGGATTTAATGATACAGCAATTGATATATCTAATGGTAAAGTATCACTATTTATAAATTCAGTGAAAGAAGGCGTTTGTCCGATTGCTACTGCAGAGCTTAAATTAATGATAGAGCCATATCCTCAGTTTAGCTTTATGGCTGATCCGGAAGTACAATGTGAACCTGCTATTGTGAATTTCAGTGCTCAGGTGAGCAAACCATCCAACACTTCGGTATTGCGCTATAACTGGTGGTTTGGCAATGGACAGAGCATACTGGGCTCAACAAATTCCATGCCTCAAAACATCCCTTATGACACAGCCAAACGCAACTGGTACGATGTAAGTTTAAAGGTTGAGAATGTATGGGGAACAGGCGTTGATGAAGTTTGTGCTATCCAGAAAGACTCTATTGGCTACATCAAAATACTGCCACAACCGAAAGCAGATTTCAGCAGTGATCCAGGCTATAGCACCACAGTGGCATTCCCTAAATTCAATTTCCAAAACCTCAGCACCATCCGTTGGAGCAGTCCGGGCAAACTCGAGCACCTCTGGTATTTCGGCACTGGCGATTCAGACGATACCAGCACTAAGACACATACTGTATTCAGCTATCCTGCCGATACCAACAAATACCGTGTACATTTGAGCAGCATCTATACTTATACCTACAAACAAGTGGATCAGGTATGTATGGACACCATAGGTAAAGTGCGAGAAATCGACCCGGATGTGACGGTCTTTGTACCGACAGCATTCAGTCCGGAGCGCTCTGGACCGCGCACCAACAATGTGTTCAAACCAATTGTCAACGGCGAGAAAACCTTCCATCTCGAATTGTATAACCGTTGGGGACAGATGTTATGGAAAACCGATGATAAAAATGCCTCATGGGATGGCACTTATATGGGCGAAGATGTTCAGCAGGATGTCTACACCTGGGTGATCAAAGTAACAGCCTTTGATGGAGAGGTTTATACCTACGAAGGCACTGTAACATTGTTGAGATAATACAAGATGATTCTCCTCCAAAGAACTGGTTTAAGCTTATGTCAATTCATCAAGCTTAACAAGATAAAGAAATTGATTTATTTGGTTTTCTTTTGGATGAATTGCGTAAACGCTCAGCATCCTTGGTTTAATAATTGTGAAGTTAATTTCTTTAAAAACCCTGAATTTTCAAATTTATTTGAAATCGTTCACAAAGATTCACTTAAAGAATTTGAAAAGCGGCTTATTCACAGAAAAATTGATAGTATAGTGAATTATAGTTGCTCCTATTGGTATTATGATTTTATAAAATATCGAGACACAGCTTTTTTCAGAGATTTCAATACTGTTGCAAAGCCCTATAGAGACAGTGGACATAAAGTATTTCCCAATTTATCTTACACCCCATCACAATTGTCTCAAAGTCGCATAGCCAATTTACCTATGGGCGATAGCATGACGTTTTACTATTTTACATGGTATACCATTAAAGCAGACTGGGAGGCCGCAGTGGCAAAAGGAACCCATGTGAGTTTTTGTGCTACAAAAAAAGATGATGCGGACGTTAACGGCGACTTACCTGATGGGTTGTGGCAGTGGTATGACAGCATGGGTTATAAAAGAGTATATATGCTAAGGAAACTAATACTTAAAAGAACACCCTGCAAATGGATTGTGCATGCCAGTAAAGACATTTTCTTTACCCCTGATAATGTACAATGGGCATTGGATAGTTTTACCCTAATGATAAAAGATGGAAAAGAACGTTTTAAGTTTGAACATGAAACGACATTTGCACGTTGTTTTACTTCAGATGAATTGATTGAATGGAACTATCCTGTAGATTTCTACTACCCAAATAAAAGGCAAGCTCATTTGATTTCAGGGAGCAGATATATGCACAATTGGATATGGAAATACGCTAAGATCGAATTAAATGATAAACAAGCAACCAAAGCAGTGCTGTATCACAAAGGGAAAAACAAGGCAAACAGAAATTATCTCACCAATAACATGCTAATTACATTCAGCGACGGCACTCGTAAATCATATTATCTACCATTTTGGTTTTATTTGAGAAAGAATTATATCAGACAATGGACGCCACCAAACAATTAATAAATCAACAGAAAACTGCAATCCAGATAAGTTTGTAATACATCAATTAATAGTTTTCATATTTAACGAATTCACCCATCAACAAAAAATCCCGTCAGAAATACTCTGACGGGATTTTTTATATCTTAAAGAATTGGATTATTTCTTCTTCTTTTTAGGTTCAGTGGCAGGAGCAACAACTGCAGGTTTACGGATAGTTTTAATGAGATCCTCTCCCATTTTCACGTAATCAGCATTTTTACCTTCAGTGGCCATAGCAATAACTTTATTAGCACTTACAATAGCAGCAGCAGTATCGTTTAATTTGTTTTCGATCTTAGCTTTCAGCAACATGATCCAGTAAGCTTTAGGGTTTTGTTCTGTGGCTTTGTTCACCCAGGTTAAAGCTGTGTTGAGGTCCTTACCATTGTCATAGTAGTAAGAAGCCGCCTGGTAGTACGGACGGGAATCTTTGTTGATCGCCGCATCGATATTGGCCATAATAGCCGCATCGATATCCGCCACCACATCAAAAGCCACCACAGTGTTTTCCCAGCTCAGTTCGATGTTAGCAGAACTGGCAGTGATAGCAGCTACATTGATGGTGAAAGTTTCAACTTTCTCGGTCAGTTTACCGGTTTTAACATAGAAGCTCAACTGTTCGTTGGCTTTGTTGTAACTGGCAACATCACCACCTAGTTTAAGATCTTTGTACAACATTACCTGGAAAGAATCTTTACCAGGAACAGTATATAGCGCGTATGTACCGGCAGGTACTTTTACACCGTGAACTTTAACGTCTTCACCAAAGGTGATTTTAGTGGCACCATTGGCACCTGTACGCCATACTTTACCATAAGCTACAACATCGCCGAAGACAACGCGTCCTTTAGCACTTGGACGAGAATACTCGATACTGATGTCTGATAGAGCAAAATTTTGTTTAAGGGTTTGGAGGGGACTAGGAGCAGGGACTTTTAGTGTTTGCGCCGACAGTCCGCTTACTGCAGCAAATACAAATGCGCAGAGTAATTGAATTGAATGTTTCATATATTTATAAATAGAGAATTTAATAGGTTTAAAAAAGGGTTTTCTGTCCGTCCAGTTCGTCGATGACGATACCCGAATCGCCTTCAGCTGGTTTTTCTTCTACCTCTTCCTTGACTTCTTCCTGCCATGCACCAACTTTTTCGCTGAGCAGTTTGGCTGACTTGAAGATGTCGTAAGTAATTTTATTACCGATGGCCTTCCAGCCTTTTACTTCAATAAAATCTGCCAACTTGATGATATCCGTTTTCTTCTCGCCTTTGGCCGTCTGAGCCTTGATTTCCACTTCAGGATTTTCTGCAGTACTGGCCAAGATGAGTTTACTTCCAGGCTTCTCGTTGATGAACAGGAACTTCTTACCTGTCGTAGTAGTTTCTATAAGGAAACGCTTAGCGTAGTAATTCTTGGAAGACGCATCATAATGGATCACATTGATCGGCTGTTTCTCGTGAAACTTCTGGATCAGATGGATATCGTTTTGTTCGTAACGGTTGGTCAACTCGTTATCTGTTAACTCGTAACTACCATCGTTAAGAATCACCAAAATCTTATCCTCGCTGGTGAAGTTACCCAGGAACTGACCTCGACCATCGACATTGAGACGTCCGATGTCTGAATCGTACCAGATATCTCTTCCTTTAAAAGTAGATTTACCTTTTTCTTTGAGTTCTATTTTGCGGATAGGATGCTTGGTTAAAGTGTTACCCTTGGAGCTTCTACCCTTGATTTCGAGTTTAGAGAAATCGTATTCGAGGTACTTGATTTTGGCACTTGCCATATTGCTGAGGTGCACCCCAATCTTTTCAGCTTCGCTGTTGTTATTAGCTGTAAAGTATAGCAATTTACTACCAGGCGTACCCATACTGATATCGTAATCTTTGTCTCTAATAACACCCAGGACGTTAAAACGTTTTACATAACTCACACCAGATTTACCATCATAGTAGGCCACGTTGTATACTTTACGCTCGTCGTTCTTGCGATATACATCTACATAAAGCAGGTCTTTGCCCATAAACTGTTTCTCAGATACTTTACTCACCACATAAGTACCATTTTTACGGAAAGCAATGACATCATCGATATCCGAGCAATCGCAGATATAGGTATCTTTCTTCAAACCATATCCCACAAAACCTTCGGCGTAGTTGGCATAGAGTTTCTCGTTGGCCACTGCCACCACATTGGTTTCGATTTTGTCGAACATTCGGATTTCCGTTTTACGTTCGCGACCCTTACCGTATTTCTTAATGAGACTCTTGAAATAGTCTACCGCAAATTCGGTGAGATTATCCAAATGATTTTTAACGGCAGCGATTTGATCTTCGAGACCTCTGATATACTCATCGGCTTTGAACGCGTCGTATTTAGAGATACGTTTGATTCTGATTTCAGGCAAGCGGGCGATATCGTCCATGGTCACCTCACGGCGCAGAAGCTTCTTGAAAGGCTTGATCTTTTTGTCAATCATTTCCAGAATCTCATCCCAGGTTTCGCATTCCTCAATAGATAGGTAGATTTTGTTCTCGATGAAGATTTTCTCGAGTGAACTGAAATGCCACTTGTTTTCGAGGTGACGCATTTCGTTTTCCAACTCCGTCTTTAACAGGCGCAGCGTATTCTCAGTAGAAGTACGCAGCATATCGTTAACACCCAAGAACAGCGGCTTGTCTTCAACAATCACGCAGGCATTTGGAGAGATACTCACTTCACAATCGGTAAAGGCATAGAGCGCATCGATGGTCATGTCTGTTGACACACCCGGTGCCAATTGCACTTCTATCTCCACATCTTTAGCCGTGTTATCGATTACCTTCTTAATTTTGATTTTGCCATTGTCATTGGCTTTGAGAATACTATCAATAACACTTTCGGTAGTGGTACCAAACGGAATTTCTTTGATCAGCACCTTTTTGCCATCTGCTGATTCTATTTTAGCACGGCAGCGAATTTTGCCACCGCGTTTACCTTCATTGTAATTGGTAAAGTCGGCCATACCCCCGGTTGGGAAATCCGGCAGAATATTGGTTCTTTTACCTTTTAAGATATCGATACTGGCCTCACAAAGTTCTATGAAATTGTGCGGCATTATTTTAGTGGCCAAACCTACGGCGATACCTTCCACACCTTGTGCTAATACCAGAGGGAACTTAACAGGCAAAGTAACAGGTTCACGTTTACGACCATCGTAACTCAGCTGCCATTCGGTGGTTTCTTCATTAAAAGTTACTTCTAATGCAAACTTAGAAAGACGCGCCTCGATATAACGAGGTGCCGCTGCTGAGTCGCCAGTGCGAATATCCCCCCAGTTACCCTGCGTTTCAATCATTAAGTCTTTCTGACCCAAGTTAACGATGGCTTCGCCGATGGCTGCATCCCCGTGAGGGTGATACGACATGGCAGAACCGATGATATTGGCCACCTTATTAAAACGGCCATCATCCATTTCCTTCATCACGTGCATAATGCGTCGCTGTACCGGTTTTAAACCATCGTACAGATTTGGAACAGCACGCTCTAAAATTACATAACTGGCATATTCTAAAAACCAGTTTTCGTATAAGCCCGATACCGGCAATACACCACCATCGCGGTGTCCGTGATGCACTATACCATCACTGTGGTTATCTTCTTCTTCTATCTCCATAATTAAGCAGCTTCTTCTTCATTTATTTCTGCAGCCGGTTCTTCCAGTGCAATGTCTTTTTCTATGTATAAATTATCAATGATGAACTCCTGACGCTCTGGGGTGTTCTTACCCATGTAGTATTTCAGCAGTTTCTCGATACTGGTTTCCTTGGTCAGGATAATTGGCTCCAAACGCATGTCTTCACCAATAAAGCCCTCAAACTCCTCTGGCGAAATCTCACCCAATCCTTTGAAACGGGTAATCTCCGGTTTATGACCTAATTTATGAATGGCCCTTTGGCGCTCTTCATCACTATAACAGTATATCGTTTCCTTCTTATTACGTACTCTGAACAAAGGCGTTTGCAGGATGTAAACGTGACCGTTTCTCACCAGATCCGGGAAGAACTGCAAGAAGAAGGTCATCAACAACAAACGAATGTGCATACCATCTACGTCGGCATCGGTAGCGATTACCACCTTATTAAAGCGCAAATTGTCTAAGCCTTCTTCGATATCCAAGGCGTGTTGCAAGAGGTTGAACTCTTCATTCTCATATACTACCTTCTTTTTAAGACCGTAACAGTTGAGCGGTTTACCCCTTAAACTGAAAACAGCCTGAGATTCGACATTGCGACTTTTAGTGATACTTCCACTCGCAGAGTCGCCCTCCGTTATAAAGATAGTGGTGTCAAACTTATTATCTTTATTATCGACGAAGTGCGTGCGGCAATCACGCAGCTTCTTATTGTGCAGATTGGCTTTCTTGGCACGTTGTTGCGCCAGCTTACGCACACCTGCCATGTCTTTACGCTCACGTTCGTTTTGGAGAATCTTCTTCAATAAAGCATCTGCTGTCGCTGGATTTTTATGGAGATAGTTATCCAATACTTTAGAAAGGTTCTCAGAGATGAAAGAGCGGATACCCTGACCACCAGGTGCAATTTCAGTAGAGCCCAGTTTGGTTTTGGTTTGTGATTCGAACACCGGTTCCTGTACCCTTACAGCGATGGCTGCAGATATGGAGGTTCGCACATCTGAGGCATCAAAATCTTTTTTGTAGAATTCTCTAAGCACTTTTACCACAGCCTCTTTAAGCGCAGAGAGGTGCGTACCACCTTGGGTGGTAAACTGACCATTGACGAACGAATAGTATTCTTCGCCGTATTGGTGACCGTGGGTAATGGCCACTTCAAAATCGGCTTCTTTAAAGTGCATGATAGGATACAGAATGGTTTCGGTATCCACCTTGCGTTCGAGTAAGTCTTTAAGACCGTTTTTGGAAAGGTAATTCTGACCATTGTAATTAATGGTGAGTCCAGAATTTAGAAAAGCATAGTTCCACACCTGCTCAATTAAGAACTCCGGAATAAAGCGGTAGTTCTTAAAAATGGTATTGTCTGGCTCAAAGATGATATGGGTACCATTCTTTTCGTCGGTAGTGGTTTCTTTATGGTCGGTGATAAGTTCACCTTTTTCAAATTCGGCTTTTTTGGTTTTGCCATCGCGAAAAGACTGAACGGAGAATTTGGAAGAAAGGGCGTTAACAGCTTTTGTACCCACACCGTTTAGACCAACAGATTTTTGGAAGGCCCCTGAATCGTATTTACCACCGGTATTGATCTTGCTCACGCAATCAATCACTTTACCCAGCGGAATACCCCTACCATAGTCGCGTACCTCTACACGATTTTCGGAAATGGTAATTTCGATTTTCTTACCATGTCCCATCATGTGCTCGTCGATAGAGTTGTCGACAATCTCTTTAACCAGAACATAGATACCATCGTCTGCAGAGGAGCCATCTCCCAGCTTTCCGATGTACATACCCGGTCGTAAACGGATATGCTCTTTCCAGTCGAGCGACCGGATACTGTCTTCTGAATAATTGGATTCCTGATTTGCCATAAATTAAAGAGCGAAATTAGGCACACATAGCATAGCGTTATTTACATCCTACCTCTTTTTATAAACAATCTACACTTCAAAACAAGGCTTAAGCAAGGCGCTAAAATTAAAACAACCCTATAAAAATGCAAGCTAACTAAAACACAAAAGTCTGTATATCTGACACTTAACAAAACCCATAATATCCAACCCACCAAAAGTGACATTGAGTCCTGCAGGATTGAAATCCCAGAATAAAAGAAAATGTTCCTCTCTTAATTTGCATAAAAAAAGCGAAATAATTTCCAGTTTTTTTTGGAAAACGAATAATTATTCATACTTTTGCACTCCCAAAAAAGAAAAAATCATGAAAGAAGGCATACATCCATCGAATTACCGTTTCGTCATTTTCAAAGACATGACCAGCGAACATTCTTTCCTTACCCGTAGCTGTGTTGAAACAAAAGAAACAGCTAAGTGGGAAGATGGAAACGAGTATCCATTATACAAATTGGATATTTCTGACAAGAGTCACCCTTTCTTCACAGGTAAACAAACACTTGTGGATACTGCAGGTAGAATTGACAAATTCCGTCAGCGTTACACCAAGAAGTAATTCGCCGAAAAAACATTTTAAAGAAGTCCCGATTATCCATCGGGATTTTTTTTATGTCATACTTTTTAACGAATTTTGCCCGAACATCTATGACAGTCATATTATTTGATGATGATGCCTCCAAGCATCTAAAACCTTTTACGCTTACGCGACCGGCGGCAGAAATCAGATGTGGGATCCTTACCATTGCCGAAAAATGGAGCAAATACCTGAGCCTTCCGGTATCCTACCGCTGCGCCGACTACCTTCAAGCCAAGTACCCGGAACAAAGTTCTAACGACAACCTATACATCAACGGGCGTGCTCTACCTGATGCCGATTTCCTCTCAGCCGTTAAAACGCTCAATATTGGTGAATCCTTGCACCATGGCGATACGCTTTTGGCATTCAGACATGCCGAGTTCAAACCGGAGGCCTGTCAGTCAAAAGATATTACGCCGCTGCGCATCATAACCCGTATACATAATATCTTTACCTTTAACCACGCCGAGATAGAGGCCGACTTTGCTCTACTAACTGCAGGAAGAACATCTTCTACCTTAAGTACTACCAATACGGTTTTTGGCAAATACCCTTTGTTTGCTGAAGAGGGTGTGAAAGCCGAAGCGGCAATATTCAACACCAACGAGGGTCCGATTTACCTGGGCAAGAACAGTGAAGTCATGGAAGGCGCTTTAATACGCGGCCCCTTTGCCCTATGCGAAAGTGGTGGCGTAAAAATGGGCGCTAAAATCTATACCGGCACTACCATCGGTCCCCATAGCAAAGTGGGCGGCGAAGTGAGCAACTCCGTGATTTTTGGATACTCCAACAAAGGTCACGATGGCTTCCTGGGCAATTCGGTATTAGGCGAATGGTGCAACCTCGGTGCCGACACCAATAACAGCAACTTGAAAAACAATTACGAAGAGGTAAAACTCTGGAACTATACTACAGGCGGTTTTGAACGTACAGGCTTGCAGTTTTGCGGTTTGTTTATGGGCGACCATAGTAAGTGTGGCATCAATACTATGTTCAATACCGGTACTGTTGTGGGCGTATCCGCCAATATTTTCGGCGCCGGTTTTCCGCGCAACTTCGTACCATCCTTCGCCTGGGGAGGCGCTCAGGGCTTCGAAACTTACCTACCTAAGAAAGCCTTTCAAACGGCCGAAAAGGTGATGGAAAGACGACATGTCGCCCTGGAAGAATCTGACAAAAACATCCTTTTACATATCTTCGAAGAAGAACAATCATTTAGAAACTGGGAAAAATCATGACAAGACAAAAAATAGCCGCAGGCAACTGGAAAATGCACAAGACCCTCACCGAAGGTCAGGGACTGGCACAAGAAATCAGAACAATGGCAGAGACAGAATTAATGAGCAATGCAACGCTTATGATATTCCCGCCATTCATCCACCTCTCAGCAATCGCTAAGCAGATGGAAGGCTCTAACATCATTGTTGGTGCACAAAACATGAACGAAAACGAACAAGGTGCCTTCACCGGTGAAGTATCTGCAAGTATGTTAACTTCAATCGGCGTAACACACACACTTGTTGGTCACAGCGAACGCAGACAGTACTACAACGAAACCAATGCTTCTTGCGCCGCTAAAATCAAAACCGCTTTAAAACACGGCATCACACCGGTATATTGCATTGGCGAAACCTTATCTGAACGCGAAAGCAATAACCACTTCGAGGTAGTAAAAACTCAACTTTCTGCATTAGAAGGTTTAAGCGCTGATGACATGTCTAAATGCATCATCGCTTACGAACCGGTTTGGGCTATTGGCACAGGCAAAACCGCCAGCGCCGAACAAGCTAATGAGATGCATATCCATATCAGATCTGTATTGGCAACTCTGAGCAATCAAAGTTGTGCCGATGGCATGTCTATCCTTTATGGTGGCAGCGTTAAGCCTGATAATGCCAAATCTTTGTTTGCCATGTCAGATATCGACGGAGCCTTAATTGGTGGCGCCGCTCTACAGTCGCGCGACTTCCTGGATATTGCCAAAGGATTTTAATCCAGTAACAACTTTATACATCAGCCTGAACACGATAATGTTCAGGCTTTTTTTATACTTTTCTGCAAGATGGCGGCTATTAGCATCACCAATAAACAGCCAATCAGATTGAGCCATAAGAAGGCGGTTAAATCGAATATCCAGGCCAACACCACAAACAATTCTGCAATTAATGCAGCAATGAAAACGGCCTTACCTCCTACCCATTTCATGTAAAAGGCCACCATGAAAATTCCAAGAATGGTGCCGTAAAACAAAGACCCCAGAATATTCACTGCCTCAATGAGATTACCCAGCTTAGAAGCATACAAAGCCACTATCACACAAAATAAACCCCAGAAGAAAGTCGACCATCGCGATGCTTTCAAATATTGCGCTTCGCTGGCTTCTTTATTAAAGATACGCTTGTAGAAATCCACCGAAGTAGTTGAAGCCAATGAGTTCAAACCACTGGCTGTCGATCCCATACTGGCCAGAAATATTACGGCAATCAGTAAACCCACTATTCCAACAGGCAATTGACGGGTAACAAAAATCAGAAACACATAATTGCTGTCGTTGGTATCGGCGGCCGCATTGTTCATCGTCATCAAATGCTTGGCTGAGTCGCGTATGGTTTTACTTTTATTATCTGCCAGTTTTACCAGTTCTGTCGCACTTTTAATCTTCACCTCATCCTTACTTTCTATGGCTTCAGACAAGAACTCAACCCCTTTCTTTTTCTCTAAATTAGCGGCAAGAAAATCATTTTCCAGAGCATGGTATTGTGCGGCGTAACGACTGTTTTCAATGCGGTTGATTTCTGTCTGATTGAAGAACATCGGCTGAGGATGGAACTGGTAAAACACGAATACCAAAACCCCTATCAATAAAATCACAAACTGCATGGGTATCTTCACCAAAGCATTCATCACCAAACCCATACGACTCTGATTCACGGAACTACCGGTGAGGTAGCGCCCTACCTGCGACTGATCGGTACCGAAGTACGACAATTGCAGGAAGAAGCCCCCAATGATGCCCGACCAGATATTGTAGCGGTTATCTAGGTCGAATTTCGTATCGATGGCATTGAGTTTATCCATCTTTCCGGCGATGTACAAGGCCTCTGACAAGCCTACATTAGAAGGCAAATGGTTCAACACCATATAGGCCGCAATAAAGAGTCCGGAAAAGATAATGGCCATTTGCAACATTTGCGTGTACGATACGGCTTTAGCACCGCCGTACACGGTATAACTGATTACCAGTAAGCCGTTCATCAATATCGTAATGCGGATATCGATGGATAAAATGGTGGAGAGAATAATGGCCGGCGCATAAATGGTGATGCCAGTTGATAAGCCTCTTTGCAAGAGAAACAAAGCCGCTGTCAGAGTTCGTGTTTTATTATCGAAACGTTTCTCGAGGTACTCGTAGGCCGTATAAACATTGAGTTTATGGAAGATGGGCACAAAAGTGATACACAGCACCACCATGGCCAGAGGCAATCCAAAATAGAATTGTATGAAACGCATGCCATCGCTGAAGCCTTGTCCGGGACCGGAGAGAAAGGTGATGGCAGAAGCCTGGGTAGCCATGACCGATAAACCGATGTGGTACCAGGGCAATTGACGGTTGGCCAAAAGATAGCCCTCTACATTTTTGGTAGCGCGACTTTTCCAGAGACCATAAACGATGATCAGAGAAAGCGTTAATCCTAATACCAGCCAGTCTGTTGCACTCATTTATAATAGGTCGAAAACAAATAAAGTCCCAACATACAGAAGATCAAAAAGACCACAACCAGCCAATAGATGGTATACCATTTTTTCTCGTTCATGGTTTGGCAGGTTGACTCAGCAGATTGATCATTAAACGGTAAGCACCTGGTACACCAGCAGGCAATTGACGAAAGAAAGCCAAACCCGTATAGACAAAATAGCCTTTGCCATAATTGGCCGTAATTAAGGCCCCTTTGTCCGACTTCTCATTCGGATCGTTCATATCGAAAACATATTGGTAGGCCGAATCAACTTCTGTGGCGAAGTAAATGCCACGCTCCTGCACCCAGTTCTTAAAATCATTTTGCGTAATGGCATTGGGGTATTGCAATACCTTTAAACTATCATTCACAAAGCGCACCTCTGCACGCTCGTCGGTGACACGGTTACGGGAGATGGTAAATTTATAGGGACCGATTCCGGCATTAAGCGGACCCACCCTGGAGTTGGTATTATATTGTACGATTAGGCGACCACCATTTTTGACATAAGCCATTAGACGATCCTGAGCGAGGTATAATTTTTCGTTGGTGTTAAAAGCGCGAATGCCCACAACAATGGCATCATAAGATGAGAGGTCATCATTCATTAACTGTTCGTTGTTAAGTGTAGTTACCGAATAACCGATATCACTGAGACATTCTGCCACATCATCGCCGGCACCTTCTATATAAGCCAGCTTTTTACCAGCCATTTTAAGATCGGTTCTCACCAGCTTCACATCGGCTTCTTTGAGGATAAAGCGGTGCGGAATATGGTTGTAAGCAATGCGTTGAATGGCCAGACCATAGCGTTTATCATTACGCATCACATATGCTTTTAGATTGCCACTGAACTGCGGGTCTTTGATTTTAACTTTAACCTCTATCAATTTTTCATCCCCTTTTTTCTCAAGTGTAAAACTTGGATTGAGCACTCTGACATCCAGCTTACTGGTCATTTTAACATTTAGCGTCCCCTCAAAATTATCGACATTGGTTTTTACCAAAAAGAATAGACTCTTTTCCTGATCATCGCCAGTTACCATCACAGAACGCATTGGTGTAACCGTAACAGGTGGCAGTATTTCCAGGGGTTTATAATACTCGCCAAGAACTGGATCGGTTAATTTAAATACGACAGGTTTTACTACCTTGAATTCAGATTTACCAATTATAAAAGTATATGTTGCGTTTAATGGGCAATCTGTTTGAGGCAGACCAATCATTTTGGGTTGATGCACAATATGAATGGCTTGCTCGTGGGGCAGCTTTAGCCAGTATGGATCTGTGTAGAGGGTGTTTTCTGGAACTGTAACATCACGTGTGCACCTAAGCAGTGTATTGTGCTTAATAACTTCACGCACTGTGGTATCGGTATTACCATCAAAAGCCACCGACATCAATCGAACTGTTGCCGGATTGCGCACCAGGAACTGGGCAGTTAGTTTAACTTTCTCTCCAGGAATTGCAACCAAGTCTTTGGCATTACACTCCATCCAGATGCCTGCACATTGAAAGATAATTTGCTCTAACTCCAGCATTTTGGTGTAGTAATATGAAGACTTACCGTTAAGAAGCGATTGAACTTTTAGCAGCTTATGCAATTCCAGCAAGGCAGACACAGAGCGTTCGGGATGCAATGGATCAAAACCTTTGATACACTTATCTATTTTTGAACCAATGGAAGCCCCTTTAGGAAGGCGCGACCAAGTAGAATTGACCCCTTCAAAGATATCAGACACGAGCGCATCCCCCTTCATCAGCTTGAAATATTCTATAGAAGAACCACGCTGAGCGGCCGAACCAAAGCCTTGGCTCTTGTGGTTGGTGCGACTCTCGGCAGCGATTTCGCCATAGCTCTTACCCTCTAGTACATTATAGGCGCCAACATCCAGTTTGAACTGATCTGGTGCAGTGGTATTGGTGGTACCGAAGTTAAAGGTGTTCCATAAAATTCGTTTCGCTTGCCACACTTTTACCTCACGGAGTTGATCGGTAAAGGCTGTACTGTCTGCCGCCAAAGCAAATGCTTCTAGAGCCAGCATAGCAGAGGCCGTATGGTGTCCGTGACCGCCTTCTCCGGTAGTCGGAAAACGGCAGATGATGATATCAGGCCGCAAACGGCGAATGGTTAATACAACATCTCCAAGTATGGTCTTCTTGTCCCAATGGGTGAAAGTCTCGGCCGGATTTTTAGAATAGCCAAAATCAACCGCACGGGTAAAGTATTGTTCGGCACCATCTACTTTGCGCGCTGCCAGCAATTCTTCTGTTCTGATCACACCCAACATATCGCCCTGTTCTGAACCAATGAGGTTCTGACCACCATCGCCTCTGGTGAGAGAAAGATAAGCTGTTCTGAATTTCTTCTCTTTAGCCAGATACGCCAACAGACGAGTGTTCTCGTCATCAGGGTGTGCTGCGACATATAAAACAGTGGCAACCGTATTCAATTTCTGTAAGGATTGCAGAATATCCGCAGAAGAAGTTTGAGTAGTTTGGGCAGAGAGCAGAGAACTACATGTCAAAAGGATGACAAATGACAAACATTTTAGTGGCGTTTTAAGAGACATAGTTATTCCGCCAAAATTAAGAATAAAAGCGATAATTAACTGTAAAAAAATCGGCATAAGACCAATTTGATGACGGAATATTCCATAAAAGCAAGGCCAACAAAAAATAGCTTAATGCGCATTCTCTTGTCGTATACACCTGAAAACAAACAAACTACACACAATTTTCAATGCTACAATTTTTAGCAGCATAGTGTTATAATTTTTAGCAGATTTGAAATATGCAAGCCCCATCACTGATAAAAGGTCGCGGTGCCCAGATTTACACTGATAACCGATTTGCCAAAAACACATATATCAAAGCTTTCTGGGAAGGCATTGACGAGGATGTCGACCATGTAGCGGATAAGACGCAATACATAGAGGTGTATCCTAAATCGATTATCAATGAAGTGAGCAGTGCAGATCTGCCCTTAGAATACAGTATGAACCCCTACCAGGGTTGCGAGCATGGCTGTTTGTATTGCTACGCCAGAGAAAGTCACCAATACTGGGGTTATGATGCGGGCGTTGGATTTGAACAGAATATTTTGGTGAAGAAAAATGCCCCTCAATTATTGGAAGAAACTTTTCAGAAACCCAACTGGAAAGTGAAGACCATTATGTTGTCGGGCAATACCGATTGTTATCAGCCGGCAGAGCGCACCTACGGCATCACCAGAAAGCTTTTGGAACTGTGTTTAAAATACAAGCATCCTGTAGGTATTATCACTAAGAATGCTTTGATAGAGCGCGATCTGGATGTTTTAAAGGCATTGAATGCAGAAGGTTTGGTGCATGTCAGCATCAGCATCACAACTTTGAACGAAGACCTTCGTGCTGTTCTGGAACCACGCACTGTCACTGCCAAAAGAAAACTACAAACCGTGCAATTATTATCAGAACATGGCATTCCTGTGAATGTGATGATGGCACCTGTAATTCCCGGCTTAAACAGTCACGAAATCTTTGATGTAGCCAAAGCAGCTTCCGAAGCAGGAGCAGTAGATTTTCACCATGCAGTGGTGCGTTTAAACGGCAGCATCGCGCAGGTGTTTACTGACTGGGTGCGCAAGGTATTTCCAGAAAGAGCCGACAAAGTGATTCATGGCATTGAAGATTGCCATGGCGGTAAATTATCAGATAGCAGAGTTGGTATCAGAATGCGTGGCGAGGGGCAAACTGCAGAGATGTTGCGACAAATGGTAAAGACCGCCAAACAAAAATTCTTCAGTGGAACGGGAATACAGCCGCTTAACGCTAACATTTTTGTGAGGAACAAACGCGGGCAGTTGAGTTTGTTTTAAAGAATACAAGAAATTACGCCGACGAACCTTTCTCTATATTCGTTTAAATAATCCTTAAGTTTTAAACATCCCTTTTTTAAGTCGGGTAGACGGCTATTTTTGCAATCTCCTGTTATGATATTTGATGCAATAGCACTTTCAGAAAACAAAGGCAGAGTGAGCGGCACCCTGCAGGTGATTAACCACACTTTGTGCTTTATCGATGCCAACGAGACGGTTTCGGGCATGCCTGTTGACGAAGTCAATATCACTCAGGGAGGCGCCGGCAACCGATATGTGTTCTTTACACATCCCAAGTATCCGGGCCTCACCTTTTACACAGATGAT
>JACCDH011026175.1_pt1 | contig 33527 bp, 50 predicted proteins | sample 7442481 | NCBI WGS metagenome assembly JACCDH01 (sample SAMN15323433, study PRJNA562643) | freshwater metagenome | isolation source: river surface water | place: USA:Blue River Watershed | collected 2017-08-15
CCACTATCCTGGACAAAAGCTACCTTGCGAAGCTTCGGGCCAACAGCGGGCAGGATGGCAAGAGTGACACGGGGCACAAGCTCATTACCGACAGTGCCATCATCATAAGCACGGTCAGAACCATAGCCAATCAGGCCAGAGCCTTCACCGGTTTCGTACAGATTGTACGACAGCGCGCGAGCAAAACGGACCAGGATCGTCGCGCCATTGGCAGGAGCACTAGCAAACAAGAGGGTCGTGGCACCGGAGATCGTGTAATCGGTGGTTGGCGTTTTCGTCACACCATTAACAGTAACGATCAGGTTATTGATCGAGACCGGGTTTTCCGAAAGCGTAAAGGTCGTCGTGCTTCCGTTGCCAGTGAAGCTATCGACCACAACACTACCAAAGGCAATCGATCCACCCAGAGCGGAGGGATCCAAAGCAGAAGGCTGGCCAGCGCTATCCCAATAAAACACCTTGTTGGTGCGCGATGAACGGACGGGGAGGGAGTTCAGGCTATCCGGGGCATCGCTGTCAGCAAGACGGGGGACGCGCTGCTCGAGGTTGGTCTGCAGCCCCTGGAGCATGGCAGTCATCTTATCGAGCGTGGTGTTCAGGCCATCAATGTTGAACGGACCAGAGAGCGGGAAGTCGGACGTGCGCTCAATAGGAAGATCACGGACAATGGTAATGATATCGCCCAGGCTGGCACCAGGCGAGCCTAGAGTGATCGAGCCACCACCAGTAACACCAGCACCAGTAGCGCTATACTGTGAGGCGTTGGCAGGTGAACCGGCATAGGTGAGGACAGTTGAGCCATTGTAGACGACAAGATTGCCGTTCTCGAAGAACTCAAATGGCACAGTAAATACAGTTTGACCGGCAGTAGCCGTGTACTGAACGCGTGCCGAATTGTCGTTAATCAGAATTGCCATGCCCGTACTCCTATCGCGTCTTTGCCGCGCCCAATATCAGCCACAATGGACTAGTCAGATAGCTCAACAGTATCTTCTTCTGCCATCATGGCTTCTACGTCGACTCCATCGCCAACAGTCTCTTCGATCATGCCAGCATCTGCGGCCCAATTACTCCATTCCTTAAGCGTGTCGGACCACCAGACAATACCAGAGAAGGGAATGGCACGACGCAGCAATGATGCACGCTGCCTGTCCTCGAGTTCTGGATTAATAAAGGCCTCAATGGCACCAGAGAGAACGCCAACAGACGGACCAGCCACAGTGCCGATCTCGTCAGACACCTGTCCCTCACCAAGATCCTTCATTCCAAGTGCGGAACGTGGACCATAACCGGTCAGGTCCTCGGTGCGCTTATAGACGTCAGATAGCCAGCCTAAGATCGAGCTATTCTCAATACTCTGGAGCGCTATCTCATCCCACTCCATGCGATCCCAATTGTCGCCAGACTTGAGCCAGGTTGCAAAATACCCACCCATCAACAGGGCGCTCAGAGTTACGGCGACGTTACGATCTCGCCCTGAGAGCATGGCGTGCGTCAGCTTGGCAGAGCTCGACATAGTAAAGCTCATTAGCTGGAAGGGCAGGGAGAGCAGCGGTGCCTCCTTGCGCTGCCCCTTGTAGCGGAATACGCCATCCATGATTGCTGCACGCTGCAGTGGGCCAGGCGTCACAACAGCAGAACGGATATTACCAGACAGGGCACCCAAGAACAGATCGCGGGCGCGCTCCCCGTCTCTGCCGGTCCAGTTCTCCAGATTGGCCAAGAGTAGGCCAGAGCCTTCAGTCTTCTCAATAGGCATATCGGCCAGCATCTGTGCCCCGCGCAGGTCGATACCCCAGCTGGCTAGGTGTTGCGCCATTTTGAGCTCGCTTTTGCTTAGCGTCTCCATAGTTCGTCCAGCACGAACAGCCGACGCTACCTTCTGCGCCTCGTCGAGCAGCATATGGCTGGTCATCACCGAGGCAAACTCCTTCCACACCACAGTGAAGGGGTTCATCATATTAAGCTTGAAGAAAGGCGACTGTGCTGCAGCCAGCCCACGCTCGAGCATGGTTTGGTTGGTGACGGTCAAGGCGCTGTCATTATCAATCAACTGCGCCATCCAGCGAGCGTTGACTAGTTCCATCGCCTCACCAGCTTGCTTGGCATAAGCGCCGCGGGCCATGCCCTTGACCTCGCCACGCATGGCAGTGTGCAGCGCCTGGAACAAAGGCTTATAACCTTCAGTTGCAACAGTCCGAGCAATGTCCATTGTTTGGCTAAAAATGCCACGGCCCATCAAAGTAATGTTGCCAAAGTTCTTCAAGGCACGCGCGGTGCGGTTGTCCCAACTCATCGGATCCTTAGCGTGGAACCGGCCCAGCACGCGGTCGCGCAAGTCCTCTTGCTCATGGATGATCTTCTGGATGGTCTTGCCGTCGTAGCCTTGGTCTTGAAGCGTAGCGCGCAGGCTATCCAGCTGGTCGTCCAGCATGCGGCTGCCATACTTGCCGACCATCTCGATGCTGGCTCCCATGCGCCGGGAGTAGAGGCCCATTACAACCTCAATGTCGTGCACGATGAAGTCGGAAAGCTCCTTGTTGGTAAGCGGGATCTCGCGTCCCAGAAGATTGCGCGGCCCGCCTACGCCAGGAACAAACTCCTCGCCGTTCTGGCCCATGATTTTTTGCGCCGTAACCTTGGCACGCTCGAACGCCTCAGCGGTGCCGCCATAGCTCTCGCCCACCAGCTGCACGAACTCGTCAAAACGAGCCTTCACCTTCTCAATGTCGTAAATACGCGGGAAATAAAACTGCTCGCCAGCAGGGCGAACAGGATTGGCATTGATCTCATCGAGCTGCAGCCGAAAGTCTTCAAGCTCATCAGTGCGTTTTTGCATGGCCGCAGTGATCTCATCACGCAGACGACCAGGACGCATCTTATCCAAGCGCTGAGTATCACGAGCATTGGCTTTTTCGCGCCAAGCAATTTCCTTTTGAATGCGCGCCTGGCTTTCGAACATACCAAGCTCCTGTGCTCGAGCTCGGAATTGCTCAAACAACTGCCGTGCCTCACGAGCGGCACCACGGATAACAACCATATCTTCATCTGAGACAGGCTTACCGTGTAGCTCAAAAGGTTGGTCATCATAAACTGCGCGACCAACGTAATCGCGAAACTCAGCTGGGCTTAGCTTACCCATGCGTCGGGCTTGCCCAATGAAGGGAGCGCCCAGGCGCATCGTTTCAAAGGCATTACCAGTGACAGTGCTCGCGGCCTTGCCAGTAACGTAGCGAACATAAGCGGATTGCCATTGAACAGCCATAACGTAGTTGGCGGTCAGCCACCGCTGGGCGCGCTGAAACACGGATCCGCCTGGCGTTGTTGGGCGTCCTGCTCGGTTAGCCAGGGTAAGCGTGCTCATGTCTCCGGCAATGCCTTGGGCCAATTCGTGCGTCTCGCGTTGACGCGGTGCCAGGCGCATCAGCGTGCCCGAAGGCGTCGGTAGAAGCATTAACTTTTCGAGACCGCTATCAGTTGGAGATAGAGGCAATCGACCAGCCTGCACTTCATCATAGGCAAGCTTATTGATCCTGTTCTCGTAAGCCACTTTGGTTTCGTTCGGCAGGATCTTGGTAGTCTTGTGGTTCAGTTCGTGCAGCACCACAAAGTTCAGCCACTCCTGTGGCGTCTTAAACGCATCCTCGGGAAACGCCTCAATGCCTTCATAGCGGGGGCTAGCCCAGGGCTTGGCCTCGAACTCGGCCAGGATCGCGCTGCTATCGATGAAGATGGTGTCTTCAGCTGGGGTCGCCGCCTCTTCCGGTGCTGCCGTTCGCCCTTCAGGTGCTGCCTCCGGCATAGCCGTAGGACGGGGCTGGCCGGTTGCAGGATCGATCTCCGGCGCGCGCACGGTGCCATCCAGGATTGGAGCAGCTTCATCGACTCCGCCAACAGGAACAGGCCCATCTTCCATGCTGGTCGCACGGCCTGGCACACTTTCGGGAATTACATCGCCAAGCGCACTATCAACAGCGCGGCTGACGGTCTCGCGCTGAGCAGCTGCCTCGAATGCCTCTTTGGGACGGAAGAAAGCACGGACATAGTTGCCGTTGCTATCGACCTTGCCGGTGTTGCCCTCGACGATGCGCACACCCTGGCCATTGAAGTCAATAACGTCCTTGACCTCGAGCCCGTCTACGGCGGCCTGCGCCCTCGCATAGGCGTTGCCAGCCTCATCAGCCTTGGCACGCACCTGCGGGTCCATGTCAATTGTGCCGCGATGCCCACGACTAAAATGACCAATGCCACCAGAGATGGCACCGGCCACCAGATAACCCATACCAATATTGATAGCGGTCTCTGTGTTCGTGCTAGTCGGATCGAGCGTGTTGCGCACCACTTCCTGAGCAGCGTTAATGGTTCCAAGCGCAGTGCCGCCTTTGAGCGCACCTTGCACAAAGCCAAGGCCCTTTAAACCAGGAACAGGGATCAGGTTGACCGGATCAAGGATGCCAGTGACCAGGCCCACCATAAGGTTGGTGCCAAAGCCAAGTTGGCTCTGCCTCTTTCGAATAGCCAGGTTCTCATCAATGTTGCTGGTGATGAGATCGACTTCTTCTTGGCTCTGAGCATAAGCGTAAGCATCAGCATACTGCTCGTAGCCACGGGGAATGACATTAAGGCCATCAAAATTGGGATCAGTCCGAGTACGATTGCGAGTAATCAGCTCTTCATAAGTGTCCTTGATCTGGCCATAGGCACCCAGGGCATAGCCATCAGCAAGCATCCCAAAGATGCTACGATCCTTGGGAGCCTCTACCTGTTCATTTTCGTCAAGGATCTGAAACCGAACGGGCCCACGGCTAATGTCAACTTCCATCCTTGGTCCTTACATCTTAGGTCCGCGCAGTGAGCGGCTCTGGTCGGGTGGTGCTACAGTTTCAAGGAAGCGCTGAGTACCACTGCGTTTAGCTCGGGCCGCTGCAACAGGATCAGGACCAGCAGCAGGCTTGGGCTGGGTCGAAGCCCATTTGTTGAGCTCGGCACCCAGGTCAATCTGGAAGGTATCGATCAGGCTAGACTTGTTTGCCGGGTCGAACAGACGGACTTCGTAGCGACCAATGCTGCCCAGGTTGTTGTCGAGCGGAACCAGTTTGATCGTGCCCCCAGCGCCAATGGTGTGCTTGCGCATAACACCATCTGCACCCTTAACCTCTGGAACAAGCTTGCGGCCACCACTGGTAATAGTGGAGAAGAAGTTAGCCAGTTGCTGATTGCTGAAACTACGCGGCAAGGCCGCCGGTCCAACGCCATCAAAGAACATGCCAGACTTGGTGTAAATGCTCTTATTTTGCTGGAAAGCCTTATCAAGGGCAGCTTGCGGATCACGGTTCTGGACGTCCAGGTTGGCCGCAAAACTATCGTCGATGCGTCGAGCAAGAGCGGGTGGAATAGCAGCATTGTTTCCAATGCCGTATACTTCACGGATCTTTTGGTCGCGCACCTGGCGATAGCTGCCATCCTTGCCGCCACCTACGATGCGCGTATATTCGCCACGCGCCTCATCAACAGTGAAGCCATTGCCAGAGCGCAGTTGCTCGATACGTGCCGCAACCACGCTATCTGGCTGACCAGAGGCAATTAGATCATCAGCCGTTGTTAGGAGCGCACGGCTACGAGCATCGAGCCCTTCGATCAATACGTCACCAACAGTAGCACCACCTACGTTGGCATTCTTGATGTTTCGAAACAGCTGAACAGAGCTACGCCAATTGTCCGAGCGAACCGTGTTGGTCATGTAGTTGACCAGGCTCTCGGGTACATACTGGTTGGTCTGGATAAAGCGCAGCGCATTAGCTTGCTGGTTCGGGTCGTTTAGCTTGGAGAGATCCACGACCTTAGTAAACGAGCTTTCGAATGCACCCTTTTGCTGAGCATTCCAGTTGCCGCCAATGCCGTTAGAAAGCGAGCCAGTAATACTATTGATGATAGCTTGGTTGCGTTCATCTTCCAGCCGCTGGCGTTCTGCTTCAGCAGCCCTGGCACGAGCAATAGCCTGCTCTTCAGCAATGTCCTGACGACGACGCGTAATCAAACCTTGCAGCGCGCGCTTAGCTGAGGGATCAAGCTTCGACAGGGTTTCAAATGTCAGCTTTTGAGCTTCTGGATCTTGGGTGATTTTTGACGTTTGCCCAGCGCCCATGTTGCGGCGCACAATTTCGATGTATTGCTTGGTCTCGCTGGGCAGCGCAGCCGAGCGCTCCCAGTTTGCACCCTCATCACGGATAGCAGCGTTAACACGGCGCATGCCACCATTGTAAGCGGCAGCAGCCTTAATCTCATCACCATCGTATTTCTTGACGAGCATATCAAAGTAAGCCCGACCAATCTTTAGATTGTAGTCGCGGTCATTGAGCCACTTGTCTCGATCCCATGCAACGCCAGCAAGCCTTGCCGCCTCTGGACCAGTAGCCTCCATAACCTGTGCAACGCCCACCGCACCAGCAGAAGAGGTGAGTGGCTTCCCATCCCTAAATTGTTGGCCCTGGCTCTCCTGCTTAATCATGGCGTCAAACGTGCTCATTCCCGAGCCAGTGACTTGGATCTGAGTGCCAGTGATTTCGCCTGAATTAATGCCGTTCAAATAGTTCTCAGCAGCATCAAGATCGCCTTCATTGAGGCGAGTAATGATAGGCGCGGCCTTAGTAGCTACCTCCATGCCAATAACATAACCCTCGCCGCTCTCGACCAGGTTATCGACGCGCATCAGAAGGGCTTCGAACTCTTCCGGCCCAACCTGTTGGGCTTCACGCATGCTGTTAATTAGCTTGTCAGCAGGAGCGCCATATTTGAACCAGGCCTCGTTCCAGGTGATGCCTTCCTTGTCGAAGTTAGCAAGGCCATTCAGATAAATCTCAAGTTGGTCCTTTGAGCCAGCAATAGCCTGGGCGCGCTGGGTGCGACCCCATTCATCACGGAAGGAACGGGTGCGTTCTAGAGCTTCGCGATAAATATTCTCTTCAATTGCTGGGCGAAGGTCTGGGTCAACGCTTTGCAGCATGCCCTCAATGCGACCCTGCACCGCAGCATCAAACTGGTCAGGATCAAACTGCTTGCCATCTTTACCTACGCGTCGATCATTGATCTCGGTATTCAGGTAATTCTGGAAGTCGTAGTTAACCTGGTTAAGGTAACGCGTCTCTGCCACCTTATCGAAAGCAGCATTGAACAGATCGCCACCGCCCTCAGGTCGCTCGATCTTGATGGGATTGCCCTGCGCATCACGCTGAATAACAGCCGCACCGGCAGCTTTCTGGCCAGCCTCGACAGCCTTGCGCTCAAGACCAGGCTGCACTGCCTCACGAATGCTCTGAGCCGCTGCGCGGATAGCTGGGCCCGGATCGCTGATTTGAGGCGCGTTGCCGGAGATAAGGCTACCAGGACTAGCAATACCAATACGCTGGCGGAATGGTTCAATAGCCATGGATTATTATCCCGTCTTGCTCTTGTTGTAGTCCTTGATAGTTGCCGCGGCGTCTCCCACAAAACCAGACACGGCACCAATAACGGCATTGCGAGCATTGACACCGGCAGTATCAAACGACAGCCGGTTAACCTTGATCTGATCCGCAATGCGATTGCTCTGGGTCAAGTTGCCCAAACGAATATTGCGCAAGTCAAGATTGCGCGCCTTCTCTTCGGCTGGCGCAATACCCTGCAAGAAGCTAATATTCTGCCCAACACCAGAGGCGGCAATTGCGGAGAGGTTGGCAGCGCGCTGACGGCGAAACTCCTCGAGCCGAGCAACCTCAGCTTCCTGGGCTTGCAGCTTGGCAATCTCTCGCTCTTCGTTCAGCTGCTTTTTTTGAACATCAAGCTGATACTGCTGCATCTTCTTGTTGGCGTTTGCGGTGCTAATGGAAGCGGCAGTTCCAACTGCACTAGCTGCCAGGGCAGCACCAGCAAGTACGGCGGCACTAATGCACATTAGAATGCTACCTCTATGTTCATGCCAAGAATACGCATGGGAAGTGGCTCGTCCTGAGTAATTGTCACCTGGGCCTCGCGAGCATAGCCAAGCAAGAAGAACTCCTTGATCCCGCTAAAGCGCTCGGGCGCAATGGACAGGTCATCAGTTACCTGGCGCAGGATCAAGTTGTTGCCCGAAATGGTGCAGGCAAGAGTGCTATCAAGGCCAAGCAGAACACGATTGATCCGCTTTGGCATGCCAAGCATTGACCCATTCTGCAGCTGCACATTAGCCGGAAGCGTCTTGATCTCGATTGTGTAAGCAAAGCCAACGGTGATGCTGTCAACCGCAACGCCCAGGGTGATATTGCCGGATCCGTTTGCGGTGTACTGTCCGAGATACATACTCTCCCAGACCACATCGACAGTCTTGTTGGCGTAGTAAGAGCCAAGAGCCCAGCTGGTTGTGGCGCTCCCAGCGGTAAATGCAGTCGCACTATCAAGAGAAAGGAAGTCGCCGTCAGCAAACTCCTCCAAGATATAGGAGCTCCCCCTCTTCACAGCCGCCCAGATCGAGTCGCCAATGACGCACATCGAGACAATCTGCGCGGTCCCCATGTCCCAGCTGGTCCAGCCCGCGACGTTTTCAGCGCGCGCGGAGTGGAACACGGCTACAGTGCCATCATCATTAATCACGAAGGCATATTGCTCGCCGCGCTCGGGTGTGCCGTATAGCACCGTCATATCGACAGGGTTCGAGATCAGGTGGCTGGCCAGGAGAGTGACGTCAGTCGAAGCGTAGCCGTTGCTGCTATCGTTGAAGGTGTACTCGCGGACAGCCTTGCCGGAGGCCTGAATAAAGATGGTCGCACCATCAAACGGAACAGGCGTCACAGAGCTCGAGCCATACGGCGTCTGCCGTGCAACTCGGATATTGGTCGGCGTAATGCCCTGGCTGCTTAGACGGGGGACGTAGTACTCACCGGTTGCGGTAAAGATCTGCAGATCCCGGTGCGAGACCAGGTGCCGGATATTGGAAATGTCCTCGCTGCCAATGGTGATCTGGATGCTTTGATCATCCAGGCCCTCGCCAACATCGAAATTGAAGTATCGGTTAATCCATGACGACCAAAGCCCATCAGGAACCGATTGGCTCCCGGCAAACCACAGGCGTCCTTCGTGGAAGGCAACTGCACCAGGATAGCCATTCGATGCCGAAAATACAGGCTCCGACCAATCTCGGGTGGCAGTACTAGATGATGTATACTTTACTGCCGGACCACCACCATCAATTGATGAGGTCGCAGCGCTAGTGGTCGTGAAGCTATAGCGATTGTCGTCTATGACGGTGATCGTGAACGTGCCGACAAGCTCGCCAGCGCTGATCCCACCAGTAGCATTGGATCCGCTGATAGTGACGCTCTGCCCAGTAGCAAAGCCATGCGCAACATGAGTTACCTCGACAACATCAGATCCCGTCGTGGTGCGGAACGGATCAATGTCATACTCGGCTTCAAGCTGCCCCTTGATCGTGCCGGTCAACGTTGTTGAGTTGGTATATCCGGTAATCAGGATCTCAACGTCCTTCCAGCGGATGCGCGTGCCAACATAGTCGCTGGTGAAGGATGGTGCTGAGGCAGTGATTGTCTGGCCAGGACCGCTGGTCCCGCTAACTGTAATGGTCGTCGAGTCGTCAGCAAACTTGTAGTAGGGCTGATAGACTTTATTGCCATCGATGCTTTCATCGAAAGCAAAAGCGGAGACGGTAAAAGTCGTTGCGCTGGTGCGGCGAATGATGCGTGGAGCCCAGCCAGGATAGCAGACGATCATAACGTCAGCCACCTGAGTGTAGGTCAATTCGTATAGCTGCGCGGTCGTCCACGGCACACCAGAGGTGATCGAGGTGATCAGGCTGCCATTGAGGCCGTAGACGTCCAAACGGTTATTGGAGAAAGCAAGCAGATAGCGCTCGTCATAAGCAAAGTCGAAGGCAATCAATCGAGCCTTGCCATTGAGCGCAGCGCGATACCAACTGCCAGCACGGCGGGCCACCCCACCAGCATTAAGCAAGGACACGTTACGAAGACGAAACGCGCCATTTTGGTATGCACCCGTATCAACCCGCATGCGCAGCATGGGATCGATTTCACCAGACGAGAAGTTGGTTTGGATCTGCTTGATCGTGCCCATTATCGAATAGTCCGACGTGCCTGTTCGAAGCGCGACAGATCGAGCTTCTTGGAGGTCTGCGCCTGGCTATCAATATTGCGGGCCAGCGCCAATTGACGAAGTGCCTTCTTCTCCATGTAGTCTGCAGTCTGGATTTGGTTGGCTACAGAATACGCAAAGATCGAGGCCAGCGTTAGCTCGACAGCAGTCGTGAAATAGGGAGGCCAGAGGTCTTCAATTGCACGGAAGGTGTAGTCGGCAAATACCTCATCGGCCTCATCGGCATCGCAGTAGACGAGGTTTTGGTAGCGGTCATAATCTATGACGCTTCCATTGACGCTTACGTCGTGCAGGACAAGAAGGTCGCCTGGCAGCTGATAGGCAGCATCCCACTTGGCCGAAGGCTCAGTAGTGCGACGCGCAAGCTGCGCCTGGCCGGAGGCAAACCGCCAGCGATGGCGCGAGAGAAGATCCCGCACAGTATCCTCATAGAGGTTGACGGCTACAGTGCTCTCGGTCGTACCATCAGCAAATGAGGTAATGGGCGTAGCGCCGATCATCACCAGGGCGCGAGAGCATATATCAATGTTGCTGACGGCCATCGTATACTCCTAGAAGAAAAGGCCGGCCCCATCGGAATGACGGAACCGGCCCCAGGGAGGGAGCAAAGGGGGAACCCTCCCTTATTTCCTTACGTCGCGGTGACGCCTTCAACGGCGGTCGTGGTGACCGTCGAAGCGCCGGTCGCCGAAGTCACGGCAACGACGTCAACCTTGCGGGTGCCGCCAGTTTCCGAGACGACGAGGATCACGTCGTTCTGCTTGAGGTTGTTGGTCACGCTGTTGAAGTAGCCAGAAGCCACAACATCAGCAATCGCATCAGCGCTCGTGTAGATGTGAAGTGCCGGTTCTGCACCAGCAAGCTTAACAAGGTTTGCAGCGGTAAGTGCCATGATAGTCCTCCTTAGGCGTCGTAAGCCTGAACTTCGTAGACACCAGTGCTATCGATCAGGACCGCACCCTGCGACATCATCGAGGTAGCGAGGTGAGCCGCCTTCTCGGGGACGTAGTTGAGTTCGGTCGAGACTTCAGCACCCGAGGCCAGGCCGATAGCCGAGCGGTGGTAAGCGAAGTTCTTGCGGATGCTCGAGGCAACCGGGAGACCCGAGAAGGTCATCCACATGAAGCCCATCCAGCGCTTGGCAACCATGCCACCCTTGTACGGCAGTTCATCCGGGCCAACGAAGTCAGCCGAGGAGAAGGCGTCAATGGCAAGCAGGTCGGTCCATGCACCCGGCGAGATAACGAAGTAGCGCTCGCCATCATCCGGCACGTCGTTGTTGCCGAAGTATTCGAACACAGTGTTGATCTTCGCCTGGGTCAGACCACCAGTGCTACCTTCGGTGATGACGTTCGACGCGGTGTCGAGGGCGGTCACAAGCAGTTCGTCCGACTTACGGCCCATGGCGGCAGCAGCAGCCTGGGTGACAACCATGCGCTCGTCATGATTGATCTTCAGTTCGTCGAGCTTGTCGATGTAGTCGGCGGCGTAGTAGTCGCCGAGCGTGCATTCGACATTGCTGTGATCGATCGACATAACCGGAACGTTGCCGTGACGCGACTTCGTACCGGCAGTGCCCTTGCCAACCTTCTGGAAGGTGGTCGAGCTGCCCTTAACGTTGGACTTAGAACGGACGGTGTTACGCAGCTTCGAGCCCATGCGCTGATAAGCCATGTGCACTTCGCTCTCGAACTGCTTCACAAAGGCGTCATTGATATCAATAGCCATTGTTTATTCCTTGCGAAAAACGGGTTGAGGTTTCCGGTTATCCGCGAGCGGTGCCGTCGAGTTGTCCTATTCAGGGCTCGAATGCTTGGACCTTTGCGGGCCTAGACCGGTCTCTCTTTCAGGAAATACTTTACGACAATGGACCAAGGGGCTTGGTGTAAAGCCAGCCTGTTTCTGCATACCCAAAGCGCGAAAGAAATCTGGCAGTTTGAACCGGATTTGTACCAGTTGTAATGCCCATGCGCACTGCTTTAGCACCGACTACAGAGGCCCATGTCTCCAACATACGAAGCATGCGCACTGCAGCCGTCGTCCCGCGCCAGGCGGGGTCAACATAAAACGCAAGATCCTCAACAAGCGCATCAGGGCCAAACAGCGTTGGGACAACACCGGCAGCCGTAAAGCCAATCACTTCCTGGTCATCGTTTACAGCAACGACACAGATCCAATCATCGCTATCCAGGCAGAGGCGACAAAGCGCCTCCACCTTTGCTGGATCAAATGCCAGATCGCGATATGTTGGTGCCTCGGCGTGCATAGCTTCTGCAAGCCTGACGATGGTGGGGGTGTCCCACACTTCGATAAGGCGGGCCAGCATTAGCTATAGCTTTTCGAGAAGAACTCCTCGACCTGGCGCACAAACGCCGGATCACGATCAGCCGGATGCCAATAACGACGATCCTGCATCATCTTTTCAATGTCGCTGCGAGTAACCTCGGGCTTCTTTTCAAAGACGGCTGGATCGACGTTGCCGGTGCCCTTTAGCTTGTCCATGATCTTTTCCATGGCGGCAACACCCTCGGCGGTGGTGCAAGCCATAGAGATGGCCTCAAGCTCTCCGGCCTCGAAGAAGTTATTAGCCCACAGCTGGACAGCTTCAACGCGGGCTGCGGCGTTCTCGCCCAGCTTCTGCATTTCTTGCTGATGGCCTTCTTCAACCTGCTGGATCTGAACTTCAGCGTAGGTCTTGATCGCAGCTTCAAACTGTTCCTGGTTGTAACCCTGCTCGTGGGCAAAGGTGCGCCACCACTGGACGACCGGGCTCGATGCCATAAGCTCTTCGTCCAGGCGCTCGTCCTGCGGCAGGGCATAAGCGTCGGGCGTTTCAGGACGGGCTGCCAGGCGCTGCTGCTCGAGCTCCTGTGCCAGCGTCTCCTTCATGTTGCCGCGCATCTTCTCAAGCTCGCCATAAGACTGTGCAAGCTTGTCGTAGGCAGGCTGGCCATCAACCCAGAACTTCTCGGGCAGCCACTCGGGCCGATCAGTGGTTTGCGGCGGTGCAGGATCAACCTGCGGCGATACAGCATTCGGGTCGCCAGCGGGCGGCTGACCATCCGGGTGCCCATCAGGCGAACGCATATAGCGGCCCTTAGCGCGCTCGGCGGCGGTCATTGGGCCAATAGACGGGTTGCGGAAAATGTTCATCCTTGTTTCCCCTTTTCGATGCGCTGTTCAATGATGCCTACGAGGTAGCGCATGCCCTCGCGGTGACGAAGCTCGGCGTCGGTGATCTGTGGACCACCAACTGCCTCAATCGTGATAGAGCGCAGGTAGCGTAAAAACTCCTGGCTGCCTTTGCTCCTGAACGTAGCTGCTGCCAGCTCGTTTAGTTTCTGCTCATCTTCTGGGCGACGGGCTATTCCGTCAGGCCCCAAGAGCCTGTGCTGGGTCGATGCCATTTTGTCCCATCTGTGCAATCTGCCCCGCCAGCTGCTCGCGCTCCATTTCGTTACGGATCAGGCTTTCTGGCACGCCAAACTTGTCGGCCAGGTACTTAGTTGCCTCATCACCCTTAACATAGAGGTTAACCATCTGCGGGCCAAAACGAGTTTGAACCAATTCAAGAAAGCGATTGATCGAGTTAATGTCTTCGAACGCCTGAGCCTGAGCCAGCGGGCTAGTCGAGCGAACCTTTACTTCACGACCATTGACGGTCGGGATCTTGATGCGGCCCTGCTTTTTCAGAATGTAAATCACACGGCGCAGGACAGGAGTCACGAACTCTGCCTGTAGCCGGCCAAAGGCCGAGCCGATCTGGCGCGACAGGTCAGCCATGCGCTGAGCAACTTCCGTGGCCGACATTGGCGTAGTATTCGGATTGCCAAGCATCTCGTTGTAGAGCGCCTTCTTGATGTTGAGGCGCATATCCGAGAGGACCAGCTGGGCAACATCGAAGTTACCAGCGCCGCCAACGGCACGCAGACCAGAGCTACCAGGTGCTACCGGAATGATCGTGCCAGGGATTAGCTTGATCGTCGATGGATTGATAATGCCATCATCCTCTGCCGTGTAGATCCCGCTGATTGCCATCTGGGCATTCTCAAGGATCATCTGCACAACAAGGTTTGTGGTCTTGATTGCAGGCATAGCCGAGAGCAAGGGGCCGCGACCCCAGACTTCGCCAGCAGCCTTTGACCAGCGGAATGCAATATAAGGGTTCGAGCCAGTACCGGTGTAGTTTTCCTCGTGAAGGATCGCCTTGGCTTCCGGAAATAGCACGCAGAAAATGTTGGTCTCGTCTCCACGCTTGGACCAATCACGATACAAGCACTCGACAATAGTGACGTAGCGGTCAGTGCCGGTCTTCATCTCGCGTTCAAGATCAGCGGGCAGCTTAGCGTTGGGATACGCCACCTTGATGTTGCTGGCCTTGATCGACCGCTCACGGAAAATGCTATCCAGCTTGTCGTCCGGGCCCACGTCGAGAGCCAGCTGCGGCAGCGGAACGGCAGTAAACACAACAGGGTTTAGTGCGTCGCCCTCGTCCACACGCATGCAAGCGGTGCCGAGCGCAATGTCAAGCAGGGTCTCGTTCGCTTCTTGGGCGAAGTTCGAGTTCTGGATCACCTCGAACACATAGTTTGTGACGTCCTCGAGCGCAGCGTTGACGTCGGGACGCTCGTCTTCCGGCACTTCGGAACCGGCAATGAGATCGGCCCAGCGGGCATAATTAGGGATCAGACCGGCCTGGAGGCGTGAGGCAAACTCCTGCACGCCAACAACGGCAGTCTCGTCAAAGATCTTGTCGGTACGGCTTTGGCCAGCAGCTTGGGCATAGAAACTTTCGCGGCTGGGCAGTGCGTACTCGTAGCACTCTTCGTATTCAGAAATCCAAGGATCACGCAGGCGCTTGGCCCGCTCATAACGCGCCATCAGTTTCTCGACTGAGGTTGCGCTAGGCGAAATGGTAAGCGCGGGCGGATTGATTACTGGCATAGATTAGGCACCAAGCAGTGAACGCATGAAGCCCTGACCACCCTTGCGGCCAGAGATCAGTGAGCGCACACCGTAGTTACCGGACGCACGAATAACGCCCTCTTCAAGGCGGCGCTGCTTTTCATCAGCCAACCGACGTGCTGCCTCAGCGGCGGCGGCATCGCGCATCGACTTGGCCTCCGCTTCCGCCGCCAGTTCCTGTGCGGTCGGCTGGGGTGGTTTAGGTGTCTTGAAGCACATAGTTCATTGAGCTCCTCAATGCTGCTCCATGATGCGCGAACCTTGTTAACAGCAATGGACTAAAGGCCAGTGCGCCGTATCCGTGGCTCTCGCCTGAATACATCGAACATCGCCCTGGCAATTACTGGGCGTCCATCTGTGCGTCCAACAGTCAATGCACGACTCTCGCCGCCACCGCAAAGTGCATACTGCAATGCGTCGTGAACGTGAGAGAACATATTCTTGTCCGGCTTGTCTTCATATCGAGCGCCGCCAGATACCTGTAGGCGTCGATACTGATAGCCCCCACGGAAACCTTTAATCAGCTGGGCGCAGCGTTGATCGATTATGAAGCCGGGCTGACCATCGACCATCCGGTTCAATGGGGTAGCCACAGCTTCGATACGCAGTGCGGGATCGTTGGTCGGTGCGGTGTAGGCTTTAAGCCCTGCCTGGCGAAGGATCTGGAAGGGAGTCCGCTCGTCCGTTTGGGCCCGGTAGTCGCCAGCAGGGTCACCATAGATAATGAACTGAGCGCCAGGAAACTTCTGGGCCATCTCGGTGCGCAGCACTTCGGTAAAGCGGGTAATCCCCATATCCTGGGCGACTAGCTCATGCAGAACGTACCAGCGACCGCGCACGTTTTGGCAGAAGGCGGCAGCTGGGGTAAGGCCAAAGTCCAGGCCAATGATGATTGGCACGCCAGGCGTAGAGAGCAGGGGCTCCCGGCTTACGTGAACAGTCTCATCGAACATCTGATAGATTGGCTTGCCATCGTTCAAGCTGCCAAGTTTATTCAGGACGTAGACGTCGATCCAACTCTTGGTCTTACCTGTGATAATGTCCGGGTAGTACTTGGCAGTCAGGTTCTGAAGGTTTTCGGCTTTCGGATTTAGCTTGTAGTCGGTGACATTGCCTTCGCTATCGGTGTTGGCAACCATGCCACCAGGCTGGGTGAAGAACTTCCAGGTGTCTGGCTTGATAAGCATCAGCGCCTCTTCACGGCCAATGTGATCGGGAATGGGTGCCTCGCCAGCCATGATTGGCCACCAGTGATCCTCGTCCGGCGCGTTGGTGTCGGCAATCACGCCATACCAGCTGGGCCCGCCATCCTTCATTGAGGGGAAGCGGCCAACGCGCATGGTGCAGGCATCCACGATCTGCTTGGGGATCTCGCGGGCTTCGTTGATCCAGACGCCGGTAAGCTCGAGCGAGAGGAGCTTCTTGACGTCCTCGGGCCGGTCCAGCGCCAGGAAGATCACCTCGAGGTCGAGGTCACCCTTTTTGATGTGGTGAGTGTATGGCGGTGGGTGCATAGTGATCTTGCCCCAGATGTTCTGGGGGAACCAATCTTCCCACGTCTTCATCGTGGTGGTGCGCAGCTGCGGGTTGGTGTTGCGGACCACGGCCCAGCGGCTTTTGCGGATCCCATCAGGACCAGGCTTCTGTGCCAGGGCGCGCTTGAACATCTCAATTGCGCAGCAGGCGGATTTGCCACTACCGACCGGACCGCGCAGGCCACGGAAGAAGTGGTCGTCCATCATAAATGCTTTGAGCGTTTCGCCGCCAGGTTTGTACTTCAAGCTCATCAGACCATCCCCCTATCAACGGCCTTGCGCACAATCTCGCCAGCAACCTCAGGCCCCCAGGCATCGATCAGCTGGTCGCAGATAATGTCTGTAAGCTTTTCGGTTGGATAGTGCGCCAGGTGAACTTTGCGAATAATCGCACGCAGCCTGCGTCTATCAGTAAGTGATAGCGTATGAGAGAAACTCATTAGGCATCCCCTTTAAAGCCTTAGGATTGAGTAGCAATATTGACGCCAAAAACCACCACCATCGCAAATAGCAATGATAGATGCGCCATTCGGGAACACGGTCCCCATGTCGCTTCCGTAAGCAAACGAAAAAGTGATGCTGCCGCCGCTAACGTTAGAGATCAGCACACCCTCGCCAGAAGCGTATCCGCTTGCCGGGAAGGTGATCGTAATGCCAGGCGTCACAACAAGAAGGTTAGTCCCCTTGTCGGAAGAGCCCAGGGTCATGCTACCGCCAATGACGTTCTGTCCGTTGGATCGGAAGCCAGGCTTATTGGATAGATCGGCAAATGAGCCCGACGTGGCAACCGCTGCAAGGCCAGTGATCTGCGACGTTGGAACGGACAGCGTGCCACCAAGCGTCAGGGAGCCGCTTCCAGTGACGGTACCAGTTAGCGTAATGCCATTGACAGTGCCAGTGCCGCTAACACTGGTCACTGTGCCGGTGTAGGTTTCGCTCGTCAGATAGCCTGCCGAAGCGTGGTTGCCCCAGCTGTAAGCGGTATTCCAGTTACTGATGTTGGTGGTTGTGATGGCCTTAATGTGAGATCCGACAGTGGGGTCGCTCTCCGTAAAGCTAGTCAGGTAACCAGCGCTGGCATGATTGCCCCAACCGTAAGCCGTGTTCCAGTTGCTGATGTTGGTATTGGTTATGCCAGCAGCGGGGCTGGCACTAAAGACCGGATCGGTCTCGGTGTAGGTGGTCAGGTATCCAGCGGCTGCGTGGTTGCCCCACCCATAGGCAGTGTTCCAATTGCTTTGCGCCGCGTTGGTTGGAAGCGAGTAACCCGATGCAAATCCAAGGGCCAGCGTTCCGCTACTGGTAATAGGGCTGCCGGAGACGGTGAAGCCAGTTGGCGCAGATAGGCCAACGCTCGATACGCTTGCGCTGGACGTACTAGAAATCGTGATGCCGCCAGCGCCATTGGCAATGGAGATCCCGGTGCCAGCAGTGAGCGTGCTCGCCTCCCAGCGCGACTGCGCTGCATCATAGATCAACGTCATCCCGTTGGATGGCGAGGGGGCATATACGTTCGATAGGTTGTTGAGCTTTTGGCCAGGCGTGAAACGAACAAAGATAGATCCACTGCCGCCATGGGCGGCATTGACCACAACAGCGATAGGGTTTGAGATAGCGGGAGCCGAAGGCTTTACCTTCGTCCAACTCCCCGGCGCAGCCGGGGAAAAATATAGTATATCCCCATCGGACCAGGTTTCGCCTTGGGGCACGCCATCAGTGCGGAAGCCGCGCACCAGGCCGAAGTCCTTTACGTAGCCGAACCCATTATTGGGAACGTCCTGCAAGGTGACGCCCATCATGTAATCCGGATCTACGCTGCCATCAGTGACGGCCTTGCCGAAGGTCAGCGTACCAGACGCGCCAACGGCCCCGGTAAACATAACTGGTGTGCCAATGGGGATGGTGCTGCCAGAGGTGTTCTTGGCGTAATAGACAAGATCTTCGCCAATGCCAAACGTCGAGCCACCAGTGACGGTGATCTCATAGGTTCCCTTGGCCGCATTCCAGACTAGCGCGCCAGTGCCGTCCGCATTGGTCTGCCCCTCGGTAAGCTCGGTTACCTTGCGCTGCAGGTCTCGCAGGGCGGCGATGTTATCTTCATCGACACCCTTCTTGCGCAGGTTCTTGGGGCGTATCGGGTAGGCCATTTACCACTTCACCTTATCTGCCCAATAGGCGGCGCTCATCTTGCCTTTGGCAATGTTGGCAGCGTGTCGTGCCTTGAAGGACGCGCGCTTCTTCTTCATCGCCTCGCTCTCACCAGACTTGGGCTTGCCAGCAGTCTTGGCACCTTGTTCGCCAAAGCGGATGGTCTTAATCAGGCTGCCAACCTTGGCGACCACAATATGAGACTTCTTCGGGTGACCAGGCGTGCGCTTGGGCTTGTTGTAGCCAGTAACGCCAGCATTAATAAGACGACGATCCTTGGGCATGTTCCTACTTCCGATACTTGGCGGTCTTCTTTGCAATGGACTTGGGTTGTTTGACGAACTGCTTACCAGCCTTGGTGCCTTCGCGCTTCGCCTTACTCGTGGCGGCATACTCGGCGGCTGACAGCTTCTTGATCGCCTTCTCGGGCAGGTAACGCTCACCAGTAGCCTTTGGCCCCTGCGTGGAAGGCTTACCAGACTTGGTGGTCCACTTCTGCTTGGTCCAGGCGACCAGCGACTTCTGCGGCTTCTTCATCAGTCCTTATACCCCCCGCCCTTGGCCTTGTAGGTCTTGGCCAGCAGCTGAGCCTTGCGAGCACTCCACTGCCCCGGCTTGCCACCCTTGCCACCAGCCTTGATCGCCTCAAACAGCGACTTCCTCATACCAGGCTTGGTGTAGTTACCCGCCTCATTCACCTTAGACTTCTTCATGCCCATTCCTCACCAAAGACCCGCAACTCTAGCGGGGGAGAAATATTTCAGAGGCACCGGTAGCCCGAGGATTGCAGGGGGAAAATACACAAAGGGGTGAACTCGCAATGACACACTGACCGTTTTTGGACCCCCACCCCCAACTAGCTGAGGTCGATCTGCACGTGGATTTCGCCACCAACTCGGTGGTCGATACGCTCAGGAGCCTTCAATCCCGCGCGGTTGAGCAGATCCATGGCCGCCTCAAGCCGCACCTTGTCGCTGCGAGAGGACTGAGCAAGCTGTTCAACGATATGCAGTGCCTTAGGAGCGCTCACAGCTACCTTGCTTACAGTGCGTCGGTAGATCTCTTGCAACACCTTGTCGTCTTTGAGCAATCTGGATCCTAAGGTGCGTGCTGAAGCCTCCGAGTAACCTGCCTCTATGGCGGCCTGCTCTATGCGACCACCGTTGGTCACATACGCATCGATGAACCGATCCTGTAGCTCGGTTAGAGGACCGTTCGGACTGTCGATGGGTTTGGGTACATTAGGCATAAGGCCTCGTGCTTAACTGGTTGGATACGGCTGCCTAAGGAGCGCGCGCGCGATAGATGCACCGGTATACCATACTAGGTCAATGGACCGACACTAACCTACTGACACCAGGCCCGTCTTAACTGATCATCAGACTGATAGACTGAAGAGATGGCGGCTCCCGCCTTGGTCCGTTCTTCGGTGCCCTTCATCACCTGTCCTGCTCCGTGTCCGCACCAAGGACCGACCCGGGTGCCCTTTTCCGCTGCAGGGGATTCGGAACCTGCGCCAAGGGCCTTCGGTCCCGCAAGCGGGATGCCACCGCAAGCGGTGTCACCCTTGTCTCAGAACCCGAACGCCCTGCTTAGCGGGGGCACGCCGGGGCGGTCCCCGGCGCGAACACTAGGAGAAGCACAATGACTACTGTTACCACCAAAGAACTGACCAAGGCTATCGACACCATCGGTAAGTACATGACTGAGGTTAAGGAACAGCAAGACCGCGAGAGCGGTGAGATTGTTGAGGTTAACCTTCTCGGATACGCCCAGCGTCGGGTGCTCAATGGCATCGCCTACAGCGCCGCCTTGACCCTGCAGTCGACCGAGCAGTCCTACGACGAAGCAACCGCTAAGGTTCGCCTGGCTGCACGTAGCCACCGTGGCGACGAGCTCTCTGAAGTCCAGCTTCAGCGCGCCATCGATTGGGCACAGCGCCTCGAGATGCAGATGGCTCACCTGAACGAGCTCGTCGAGATCGCAAGCGAAGCGCACTACCGCCACACTGGCGAGAAGTTCGTAGCTCCGAAGCCTCGCGTCCAGACGGAACGTAAGTTCCAGAGCGCGGCTCTCGAAGCAGCGAAGCGCTACGGCGTAGACGCCGAGGCCGTCCAGGGCGGTGGCGTTGAAGTCGCCCAGGCAGAGGCTGCGTAAGCCTCACGGGGGGCTTCGGCCCCCCTTAACCTCTCATGGAGAACACATCATGGATCGTCTCGCACCACCGCTCGCCGTACTCTTCGCTTTCTACATGCTCTGCGTACTCGCTGAACAATGGATAGGAGGCTGACATGGGGCGCTTGAAAGAGGCCTGGTTGGCCGACGTTGAAACAGAAGACATGCTGGCAAGGGCTTACGCCTGGGAGGAAGAACAAAAGTTCGAGCGCCAGCTGGTGCTTTACGACCAAGTTAAAAATTGCGCCGAGCTTGGCGATACTCTGATGCTTCATGCCTCAGTCGAAAGGTTGCCGATGCGCATGGCCAATGTGATCGACAGGCTGCAGCGTGAGTTGTCTTACCTGGCAGAAATTGCTGACGATATCCTTAAAAGTTAGGAGAGGTTAAATGTTTGAGCTCTGGGTTAGAACAGAGAACGACGCCTTTGCAGACGGCAATCGCAATGGTGAAATTGTCAGGCTACTTCACAAGGCCGCCGATTTCCTGGCGCACGGAGAAGAGACAGCCCTGTTCTTTGATGGCAATGGAAATAAAGTTGGAGCCTATCACTTTAAGGGAGAGAAGAAATGAAGGCGTTCCTAATTGACCCGTTCGAAATGAAGGTAACCGAAGTCGATCACAACGGAGACTTCCACCAGATCTATGAGTTCATCGATGCCAGGACGTTCGACGTGGTGCGGATCCCGTACAACGACTCGATCTACGTCGATGACGATGGCCTTTATAAATCCAATCAAAGGTTCTTCATTCACAAGGACTACGGCTATCCGCTTGCAGGTAAGGCCCTGGTTCTTGGAACCGATGGACACACTGGCGATAGCACCGACTCAAAGACCACGCTCGAAGAGCTTAAGTCAAAGGTGCAGTTTGGTGATCCGATTAATGTAATGGGCCGCATCATGTGGGTGCCCGCACAATAAGGAGAGTTGATATGCAAAGCGAACTGAAGGTTATCATCCACCTGGCTTATGATCGCAAGTTGGTCCTCGAGCCTACTCGTGAGAACATCTTGATTGCTCTGCAGCTTGCAGAGTCCAAGGTCTACGATGACAAGTGGGATGATGAGACTGGGAAAGTGTCTTACATGCTGAAGCACGATACCATTGGCGTCGAAGTTAAGCAGGTATTGGTCAGCGATACGCCGCCAAAGGATGATTGATAGCAATATGCAGCCGCTTTGAGTTGCTCACTGCGGCTGCGCATTGCGCTCTTGCTAAAGCTGCATATATGCAATACCCCATCATCAGAGGCGGGATACTATGCAGCATCTACATTCATACATCGATCAGCTTGAGGCCCTTGCTATATCGGCAGACTTGCCGTTGAAACGGGCGTTTATGCTGGCCGGTGTGCCAGATAGCACCTTCTACAGGGTACTGCATGGCCAGGATCTTCGCCTCGACACGGCTCAAAAAGTTGCACGAGCCATCGAGAGTTGGAGCCAGCCGCATGGACCTACCTACCACAAAGAACATTCACACCAGACCAGTCACGCCTGAAGAACATAACTTCTATCGGGATCTGATTGGCCAGTTGGTTAAGCGTAGGCACAGCATGGGCCTATCGCAGAGTGAGCTTAACGACATACTCGGTATGAGCGAGGCTATGGTTGCCAAGTGGGAGAGCATGGCTCGGTTCCCAGGCGCTTTCTTTCTCATGTGCTGGGCAAAAGCGTTAGGAGTAAAGTTCGTTGTTGAAGAGGAAGGCTAAACGCTATGACCGACGAAGCCAAAAGAAAGAAGGTCTCTGGCCAGGCAACAAAGTCTGCCAGTGCTGCGGCGACACGAAAGACCCGTGCCTCAGCAAAGACTACGGCAAAACCTGGTGGTGCTCCCCGTGCTACAAAGGCACCTTCGAAGCGGGGTAAATACAATGCAGCTGGTGAGCGCATTGATGGTCGTTGGTTTGCATCTGCTGCTGAGGCTCGTCGTTACGAGCAGCTTAAACGGATGGTTGATGCCGGCCAGATCGATAACCTCGAGCTTCAAAAGAAACTGCCATGCACCGTGAACAACATGGTGATCTGCAATTACCTGGCTGACTTTGCCTACGACGTGATCGACGACCGTGGCTATCCTGTTCGCTCGGTGATCGAGGACGTAAAGGGCATGGTCACCGACGTCTATAAGATCAAGAAGAAGTTGGTCGAGGCGGTGCACCGGATCCAGATCCAAGAGATCCCAGCCAAAGACGTCCCTAAGTGGGAGGGCCTGGTGCCATAAAAAAAGGGAGGCGTTGTCGCAGACGCCCCCCTTAAGTCGACACATGGAGAGTAGCGCAACCACCTTCGAAAGGAACGCAATGTCCATCGAGATGCTGAACTGGGTTTTCCTATTAGAGATGGAAAGCCCCACTGACAAGTCTGTTTTACTAGCACTAGCAAATCATGCCGATCCCGAAGGCTACTGCTGGCCCTCTGTTAGACGGCTGTGCCTCTATACTGCACTGTCTGAACGGACTGTTCAGAATGCACTGCGTCGCCTCGAGGATGCTGGGTTGATCGGCACGACCGAACGATCTGGCACCAGTACGATGTACAGGCTGCACCCCCGCACCAGCTGCACCCCACCCCCGCAGGAGGTGCACCCCACCCCCGCAGCAGCTGCACCCAAACCATCATATAACCATAAAGAACCATCAACCCTCTCTAGTAAGCGCCGTTCGCATCGCTTGCCGGAGGGTTGGCAACCAGGAGACGATGAGTTGGCCTGGGCACATGAGGCATATCCAAACGTCGAGGTGGAAAATGAAACAGATCGGTTCCGTGATTACTGGTACGGCAATGGCAAAAGCATGGTCGACTGGCGAGCAACCTGGCGCAACTGGATTAGGCGCGCAGCTACCTACCAACGTAGCAACCCACGCTCCCTCGATTATGGTGCCCGCCGAACTGCAGACAATCATGCAAGACTCCGTGCTGCATTGGATGGCACTTCCACCTGACACCATGCCAATGAACCTGGAGCAGTATGGGCTCGAGGTATTGGATGAAGCTGCCCAAGCGCTCGCGCACGCCCAAGCGGGCGTAGAGCATGCGCTCCCGCTGGTCAGCAAGGAAAAGATGGCAAACGTCATCGGCTCGATGGCCGAGATGCTACAGGTTAGCGTGCCAAGCACAGCGGGGCTCAAGCTTTACTTCCATGCGCTCAAGGACCTGCCAGCCTACAAGTTCGAGGCGGCTGCCTTGAAGCTCATCAAGACACACAAGTGGCCACGGCTACCCTTGCCAGCAGACTTTATCGAGGCTGCCAAAGAGGAACGCCAGGACATTGAAAGCTTCGCGCTGCGTCTGTCCATTGCACGCACAAGAGTAGAGGGAGCGCGGAAATTGCTGCATCAACGCAGCAAATAGCACTTGACCCTGCGCCCCCGCAGTATAGAGTAACAACAACAAAGAGGAATGACACATGGCAAAAGAAGAATACCTGGTCCTGTCCGTTAACAAGGACGACTACGAGAACCGAGGCGTCCACGACTTCTACGTCTGTGGTTACTACGACTCCATGTCTGATGCCCAGCAGATTGCGAAGACTCGAGCGCTTCGCGAGACGCACGAGGTGCTGTTCATCACCCAGGTGATGAGCGTGCTGACGTCCGACGTCACGATCAAGGAGCTTTGATAATATGGATACCACCAACATCATGAGCCAACTCAACCGCAGCCGCGGGATTGGCGGCTCGGACGCTATGAAGATTGCACGGGGGGAATGGCGCGCCCTTTACAATGAGAAGGTCGGACTTACCGAACCAGAGGATCTAAGCGATGTGTTCAAGGTTCAATTGGGCATCACAACCGAGCCCTTGCACCGTCGATGGTTCGCCAAGCAAACGGGCTTCCAGATCCAAGATGCACCGCCGTTTCGGGTACACCCTCAGCACGAGTGGATGTATGCCAGCCTCGACGGATGGATCCAATCCCACGAAACCTTTGTAGAGTTCAAGCATACTAATGCTCGAGCTACGCTGCGCGAGAAGGCGCGCTATTACATGCCGCAGTTGCAGCATTACCTATGCGTCACTGGCACACAGTTTGCCTACTTCTCGATCATCAAGGGGAATGAGGATCCTGAGTTCTGCATCATCGACCGGAACGAAAGCTACATCGAAGAGCTCGTCGAGATGGAGAAGAGTTTCTGGTGGCATGTGCAGCAAAAGGTTCCGCCTGAGATCGAGCCACGTGGCCAGGCCCAGGCAATGGAAGCCAAAGCAGCAGACGTCCTAATCGATGGGCTTCGCACTATCGACATGGGCAACAGCAATGAGTGGGTATCAAACGCTATCGATTGGCTGGAGACCCGCGAGGCTGCAGCCAGGAACGAAGCAATGGCCAAGGCCATCAAGGAACTAGTGCCAGAGGATGCCGCAGAAGCATTCGGCGCTGGTGTCATCGTGCGCCGTGATCGGCGTGGTCGACTGTCACTACGGCAACACAATGGAGGTTAACATGGAAGAGTATCTGAAGCAGCACTACGAACAGCTTATCGGCTTTACGGTCCATAAGGTTGAGATTGTAAAGACACGCGAGGGCCTTTGGCCGCTTCTATTTCTCATTGATAAGAACGGACAGGAGCTCGAGGTCGGAGTGGATGCTGACCCTGAAGGGAATGGACCAGGGCACTTGATGATCGAACATTTGATCGCGCGCGTGTCATGATCTTGCACGCCAAGGATCCGAGAACCTGGCTGCACACAGTCTGGGAAGCGCTGCACACCTACCGGGAGGAGTACTTGCCGGAGGGAGAGGAGCGCTACGACGACGAGTGGAGCGATATCACCACCGCCATGGCCTGGATCACCGAGGCCTTAGAGTTGAACATCATGGAGGAAGAGCAATGAGCTTGATCGACAGCTACATGGAAAGCATCCGTGGTTTATATCGGAAAGAGAACCCGGACACGAGCAAGGAAGCCGCAGAGTTGATCCAGAAGAGCAGGGTGCGCATCCGGTCTGAAGTCGTTAGCTACGCTTTAATGCGCGGTGCCGAAGGCTTCACCGATGAAAGCCTCTCGCGTTGGTTTCTGTGCAACGGGTCGTCTTACCGCACCCGCCGTTCAGAGTTGACCAAGAGTGGCGTGATCGTCCCCAGCCGAAAGCGCGCGCGCCTCGCGAGTGGGCGGCACGCAGTCGTCTGGGTCCATAAGGATTATGCGGAATGCGAGTTGAACTAACCTGCCCTGTATGCGGCAGCGATCAGATCCTATTCGATGCCTGGGCTCGATGGGACGACAAAGCGCAGGACTTCGTACTCGATGAAGTCTGCACCGAATACCAAGCATGGTGTTCGCCATGCGAGACCAACACCACACCCAAAAGAACGGAGTATGTTACATGAGCTACCTCATTGAGAAGGATGTTCCCTTCAAGAAGGATCGCTTCCCTTTTGCTGACATGGAAATTGGCGACAGTTTCTACGTGGGCGAAGGGCTAACCCGGTCGATTGTTTTCAATGCTGCAAACCGGGGCAAGTACAAGATTGCCACCAGGACTGAAGGCAAGGGCTATCGCGTGTGGCTCATGGGCAAGGTGACGGCATGAGCAAGAACCTTCACCAGCGCATTGCCGAAGCAATGGGCAAGGTCACCTATATCCAAAAGGAACGCAAACAGGGCATGCGCTACACCATCGTGTCGCATGATGCCGTGACCGCCAAGGTCCGCCCTGCACTCCTCGAGGCCGGAGTGATCTACTACCCGACCCAGCTGAGCTACGACCAGACGGGCAACCGCACGTCGTGCAAGCTCACCATGGTGTTCGCCAACATCGACGATCCAACCGACCGCATCAATGTCGATAGCTTTGGCTATGGCATCGACGACCAGGACAAGGGGCCAGGCAAGGCCATGTCCTATGCGGTCAAGTACGCATTGCTCAAGACGCTGGGGCTGGAGACCGGTGACGACCCGGATCTCGACCAGGACGTCACATACAAGGATCCATCACTCGACGAGTTGATGGCATTCAGCACCGCTATCTCTCTGGCCACTACGGTCGACGAGCTCGCCTCATTGCTGGCTGTGCACCAGGATAGCGTCAACCGAGCCAATGCCATCGATCCCGCCAAGGTTTCCATGGTTAAACAGGCATACGCCAAGAAGAAGAAGGAGCTTTCAAATGTTGGCTAAGACCACCCTCATCGGCAACCTGGGCCGTGATCCAGAAATCAAGACCACCAATTCTGGTGATCGCTACGCTCGCTTTTCAGTGGCCGTTAACAAGACGACCAAGGGTGAAAAGGTTACCCGTTGGTACGACGTGTCGTGCTGGGACAGCAAGAAGGTCGAGGTTCTGGAGAATTATGCGCGCAAGGGAACTAAGGTTTACGTTGAAGGTGACCTCGAGACTCGAACCTACACCAGCAAAGAAGGCACCGAGAAGCTGGCGGTCGAGATCGTGATCGGTCGCTTTGACGGCAAGCTCCTGCTGCTGTCCTCACGCGACGACGCAGCTGCTACCCCGCAGCAAAGCGGCGGCGGCGCATCGAAGGCTACCAGCAACTGGGATGATCTTGATGACGATATCCCCTTCGATTGAGGCTACCGCTTTTGGGCAAGAAGTGCGGAGGCTGCGCCAAGCGCGTGGCCTCTCACTCGACCAGCTGGCAGCACTAGCTAACATCTCGCGGCTTACGCTTTTGCACCTGGAGCAAGGCAAATCATCGACCCGCCTAACGACCTTGGAGCAGGTTGCAAACGCCTTGGACTGCAGCCTCATGCTGGAGCCTTATCCGTTACCAGAGGATCTTGGCTGTGCCGAGGTCGCTTGAGGAGGAGGAGCGCTGGCTTGCCTACCGCACTCGCATTTTACCCGAGCAACTGGATCGGGCCCGCCGCCGCTACTTAGGTTTATGCCGGGAAGCCAAGCGGCTGGGCCTGACCAACCTTCTCAACAACGACGAACTGGAGAAATAACATGGACACCATCGACCAGATCCTGGAAGAGCGCGGCTCACGCTACGGCCTGTTTGCCGATCACGCCCTGGTGACGCAGCGCATCAAGGACGAGATCACCTCGGCTGCCGCCCGGGCCCACAACCTGCATCGACTGCAGCCCGACCACCGCGAAGCGCTCGACATGATTGCGCACAAAATTGGCCGGATTGTAAACGGCGACCCGGACTATATCGACAGCTGGGACGACATAGCAGGCTACGCGAAGCTGGTGGCCGACAGGCTGAGAGATGAAGGGCAATGACTGACATCGAACAAAAGGCGCTGGCGCTGGCGGTGGAAGCCGCTGGGCGGCGTATGCAGGATTATAACATCATGGCCGAAGAAAACGTCCTGCGCCAATCAATCGAGGCTCATGCCCGCGCCATCGAACAGCACGAAGCCTTCCGGCAGGAAGTGAGCGATGCGGTGGTTGCGGCTAAAGCATACTACGAAGTGCCCATGTATGACTTGTCTGCTTTCATCATCGCCAAGCCCGATCCGCTGGTTGAGGCTTTGCATGGCGTGTATTTCAGCAATTATGGACCTGAAAACGTCAGGCTTATTCGGGCTGCAATTGAGGAGAACGGCGGCAAGATCGTGTGGGGAGAGGGGTGATGCTTACCGAATGGCTTGAGTGCGGCGAGTGCGGCGACCTGTTTCAGTCTGCCGCCATGCTCAAAGCGCCATCGCCTTGGCGTAAGGATGAGGAAATCCTCGGCTGCCCTTGCTGCGGCAACGTGTGGGGCGAACCCATGCACCAGATTTGCGAATACGAGGACTGCGAGAAACACGCGACCTGCGGATGCCCGCACCCGACCAAGCGTTACGTCTGGCGCTGCTTTGAACATCAGCCGCACAAGACCGGAGAAGCCACCCATGACTAACCCCAACCACACGGACACAAGCCGCAGCGGTGATCTGGTGGAGCGGCTGCGCTCTGTTGACATTAGCTGGTCTGAAACTGGCGAATGGTGCGCCGAAGCCGCCGACCGCATCGAAGCCCTTGAGGCCGAGAACGAGCGGCTAATTAAAGCTGGCGATGGTGATGTTGGTCTTATTCATTGGCAGGGTGAGCGCATTCAAAAACTAGAAACTGCACTGCGCGAAATTGCGCGATTGCGGACAGATTTGCGCGGGGACTTTTCACTAGGCTCTAAGCAATCAGACATTGCCCGCGCCGCACTGGGAGAGAAGTAATGACGGACGAGTTTGTTGAGTTCCCCATGTCCAACGACAAGGCCGCGCAAGACCGCGCCTATTGGTACCGGCAGGGCAAGGATGACGGCATTGAGCAAGAGCGCGGCAACATCGTCGAGTGGCTGATGCGGGAGGAAGATGGCTATCCGTCAAGCCAGTATAGCGGGTTCGCGGCAATGATACGCGAAGCCATCGAAGCAGGGGAGCATCTGAAATGACACACCGAGACGAAGACGAAGAGATCATCGACAGCGCACTGGACACGCTGGCTTGGCAGCGCCGGGAGATCGACCGGCTGAAAGCTCAGAGCGAGCGTTACAAAGCGGCTCTCCGTAAAATCCAGATACCGCGAGTGGGCGGTGGGGATTGGGCTGCGCAAATTGCCACGGAGGCGCTCGGAGAGGAGCCGTGACAATTGAAGCCTACAATAAAGAGGATCTTAATTCGATCTTTAGGATCAATTTAAAAGCGGCAATCAAGGCGCACCCTAGAACCAAAAAGGATATATGCTTAACGGCAGGATATAGTCCTGGTTATGTCGGCCATGTTCTTTCCGGGACCAAGCCAAATCCAAGTCTATATTTTGTAGCCTGCATGGCTGGTGCGTTGGATATAGATCCGCTTGAGCTCTTAACTTCTAAGAGCAGATCTGTTCACACAGGCAAACCCAACGGCGATTGTGCTGTTCAATCTGCTTAACGGTCTCGCCAGTATCCTTGGCGCTATCGTATTCAATTGGCTTGGCGATAGAGCAGTAGTCACTCACTACGGCGGGAGCGGTCAAAACGGGTGCGCAAGCGCTCGTCCAAAGCGGGATCAACAACCAGGTCAATTTGTTCTGCTTGCCCAACTCGAACATCATGAGCCTCCTTCGCCTCAAGCCTCGCCTGCTGACGCCCCTCATCACGCAACTTGCGCTCAGCCCATAGGCGCGCAAGAAGTTCCAATACCGCGAAAAGGGACGCCAGCAGCTTCAAGCTCAAGCCTTCTCGGTTACAAACACAGCAACCGCACCAGCAAGTGCAGCTACCAGAGTCGATACGGCCTGCCATTCTTCAGCCGAGAGGCCAACAGTTAGCGCCAGGGCCGAGAAGCCTGCATAAGTCGAGGGCTCGCGCAGGCGTCCGATGATCCAATCCAACATAATAATCTCCTTCACTCTTCGTTCGTGCTGACCTTGGCCTTGAGGTCAATGCGATTAGGGCCACCAATAACTGGCTCCCCCTTCGGCCAACGTGATGCAATGAGTCTGCTCTTGGCAATCCGCACCACATTCACTGCATCTGCCTGGTTACCTCCCAGGACATAGTAATAGGTGTTGTCCTCTCCGGCATAGAAGCCAACGTGCCCGCCGCCAGTGCGGCCAAACACAAGGATAGCGCCTGGTGCCAAGCGATCTGGCTGAAGCCTGGATCCATAATCCGCCCAGGCTTTGGCCCTGTAATAGTCGCGAGGATAGGGCAAGTTGCTGACCTGCATGCAATGAGCAGCAAACACACCGCACCAGGGCGTTTCATCATCACGCCACCAGGCACCAAGTTTAGCAAGCCAACCCTGGATCTTGCCGCTGTGCTTTGGACCAGGCACCTCTTTGGTGCCAAACAGGTTCTTGGCTTCGATCAACCAGCGTGGATCAGTCGGCTTGGCCATCATAAAGCAATTGTCCTCTAAACCAAGCGCGGTCGTTAATTACCTCGACGAGCTCGGGCGGAAGCATCTGGCCATCATGCCATGAGATAACCGCAAAGCCACTACACCAAGGGGCGGGATTGCCCTCCATGTAGCCAAACTGCGGGCCATCGGGCTCAGCAAGGGTGCCGGTGTCAATGCCCCAGCGGCGACCATTGTAATCGCCCCAGGGTGTGACCAGGAGGCGATGCAGGTGCCCGGTGCATATCGAGCGCCCAGCCTTAAGAGTGTTGTTGTACCCGGCGTGAATGCCATTGTGATAGCGGTGCTTTATAATCAGCTGCTGGTTGACGTCGAGCGTCATAGCAAAGTCCCAACTGGAGAACCGCTCTTCCAGGCTCATACCAGATACGCCCTCAAACGCCTCAGCATTGGCCGAGAGGAAGGTGTTGAAGCGCAGACAGTGGTTGCCCCAGGTCCAGTAGTGCTTGCAGCCCTTGGGGCTTGCCATGATGATTTCGTGCATACGCTCATCAACGGCCTCGAGCTCTTGTTTGAGAGAAGGCGCAACCTCCCAGCCAATCCGAGCGTGCCGGCCGATCCTGGCACCATCCAGCACGTCACCATTAGCAACGATGATGCGTGGTTTGAGTTGCTTGATAGCCTCAATCAGAGCCTTGTGGGCTACGCTGATATTGCCTGGCCAGTAGTGTGCATCGGAGAAGACAATGATGCAGCCACTATCAATCTCAACTGGCGTATGATGACGGTGAACAGGGCGGACGTGGGAGTATGCACCATCGACCGGACCCTGAGAAACAGTTGGGAGAACGATCCCCCTTGCTACCATGCTGGAGCGGCGGCGATAAACCCCACGAACAGACATGCCACTACGCTCTGCCATGCGAGCGGGACTACATTCTGCCTCGTGCCAAAGGCGAATAAACTCTTCATCGGACATTCCAGACATTAAATTCGCCCCCTTTAACGGTCAGTGCGATCAGCCTTCTTATCAAGCTTGTCTTCAATGCGCTGGAGGTGGACCATGATCTGATCGAAGCGATCACCATCAGATTTCTGGCGCGTCTCGACAACAGTCAAGCGCTGCACCAGGCGCATCCAAACGCCTATGCCGCCAGCAAGCAGGCCAATTACACCGGTCCAGGCAGAAACGTCGGTCATGCCGTGATACCAGTCACATGGATGCCCTGGCCCGAGGTTCCAGATCCACCAGAAGAAGTATAGTAACCAGGCGCAGTGATAGCCGTGCTGTTAAGCAGCAGCCTATTGCCGCTGGTAACCGCGGCCTTGACGTTGGTCGGGTCAATCGAAACGTCGGTATTGCTCGATCCAATCAAGAAGACAGCCTGGGCAAAGGCATTGTTCTTGCCGTCAATGCTGGGGCAAAGTTTCCACCGAGTCTGGCCGCTAAGCGACACAGCATACTTCGTGTTGTCTCCAACAATCGGGTTATTAATGAAGCCACGGAACTCACCGCCAGGCGAGGTGCCGTCAACAGTGAACGGCGTCGGGCAATCGAGGATCGAGACAGTCTCGTCAACGGTGACATTCGGCTGGCCATTGACATAAAGGCCAATCGTGGAACCGGCCTCAGCGCAAACGATCTGCAAGCCACCGCCAACACTAATGCGGCCAGCGCCGCCGCGCAGCCAGACAACGGCAGTAGCCGAAGACTTGGCCTGTACATAACCACCGCTGATCGTAACAAGAGCCTGGGCATTCAGACCCTGCACGTCAATGGCAGCGCCAGCGCACTGGTCCGCAACGATGTTGCGAATATGAAGATCAATGCGGCCATAGTTGCCGGATCCAGAGCCGTTGATCGCAACAGCATTAGTGGCAGCTGAAGTCTCCAAGCCATCAATAAACAGGTCAGCAAATTCGCCATCGGCATAAACAGCTTGCTTGGTAATTGAGAGAGAGGGCGAGCATTCAAATGCGCCGTCAGTCAGGAACAGAGATGGATTGCCGCCAGCAGCAATTGCGGGAGAGCCAACACACCAGATAGCACGGCAGAAGTCACCAGTTCCGCTATGCGCCATCGTGCGAAGAACCTTCCAATCCTTCACAATCGTGCGAACGGCACCATAGAACGAGAAGCCAATGAAGGGCTCCCATGCAGATACGCGATCAATTCGGCAATTGAGCACATACTGCACACGAACCGCCTTGACGGCATTGCCTTCACTGCCACCGCCAGGAGCGGTCAGGGTTACACCATGACCAAACGTAACATTCTCGATGACCACATTGCGCAGATAGCTGGACATTGAACCAGGCGCGCTATCAGGACCAAGCTGGAAGGCATTAGCAGACGCATTGGTCGAAAGGATCCGAGTACCGGTGCCGGTATTATAGCCATCGCCATAGGTTCCACCGCGAATAGTCCGGTAGGGCGTGTTGGCCTTCCAAGTACCGCTAATCCAGTAGTCCTTGCTGCCAAGCAGCATAACAGGACAAAGCGCAAGACAAGCGCCAAGTGCAGTGCGATTGTCAAAAGCGCTATTGCCAGTTTCTGCACCGAACCATTCTGGCTGACCGTGCACGCCGTCCCAAATGCGCTCCCAATAAAAGCCAGAAGTGCTTGAGGGCACATAGATGCCTTGCTGCGGATCGCTCGGTGCAGTGCCTGCGCGGCAAATGAAGTGACCCTGACGACCACTATCCTGGACAAAAGCTACCTTGCGAAGCTTCGGGCCAACAGCGGGCAGGATGGCAAGAGTGACACGGGGCACAAGCTCATTACCGACAGTGCCATCATCATAAGCACGGTCAGAACCATAGC
>JACCDH011057675.1_pt1 | contig 33527 bp, 31 predicted proteins | sample 7442481 | NCBI WGS metagenome assembly JACCDH01 (sample SAMN15323433, study PRJNA562643) | freshwater metagenome | isolation source: river surface water | place: USA:Blue River Watershed | collected 2017-08-15
TATTTAGAGCATATAGCAAAAAAAGGTAAGCCAATTGTTATTTCTACTGGAATGTCAAATTTGGAAGAAATTAAAGATGCAGTTGAGGTCATACAAAATCATAAAATCCCGAAAGACCTTATCACTATATTACATTGTAATACAGAATATCCTACACCCATGCAAGATGTAAATTTACTTGCAATGAATACGATTCAAAACGAGCTTGGGGTCCAAGTTGGATATTCAGACCATACGCTTGGCATAGAAGTGCCAATTGCAGCCGTAGCATTAGGTGCAGTATTAATAGAAAAGCATTTTACTTTAGACAGAAATATGGTTGGACCTGATCATTTAGCTTCATTAACTCCAGAGGAGCTTAAACAAATGGTTATGTCCATTCGGAATATTGAATTAGCTATTTCAGGTAATGGAGTTAAAGAGGCAAGCGAATCGGAGAAAAAAAACCTAGCTGTAGTTAGAAAAAGCTTGCATTATAATTCAGACCTAGTGAAAGGGATGATATTAGAAAAAAAACATTTCACAATTCTTAGACCAGGAATTGGTATTAGCCCGATGATGTATGAAAAAATTATTGGCAAAAAGCTGTCTATTAATGTTTTTAAGGGTGATTTAATCAAAAAAACTGATTTTGAATAATGAAAGTTTGTATTGTTACAGGTACTAGAGCTGAATATGGTTTACTATTTTGGACAATAAAAAAATTAAAGTCTGATATTTATTTTGATGTAAAACTATGTGTTACAGGAATGCATCTTTCTCCAGAATTTGGATTAACATACAAGCAAATCGAAGAAGATGGAATTGTTATAGATAAAAAAATCGAAATGCTTTTATCTTCCGACTCTGTAAATGGTATTGCGAAAAGTATTGGTTTGGGTGTAATTGGTTTTACAGATGCATTTAATGATTTGAAACCAGATTTAGTTTTATTGTTAGGTGATAGATTTGAAATTTTTGCTGCGGCAACATCAGCGATGATTGCAAAAATTCCTATTGCCCATTGTCATGGTGGTGAAGCAACTGAAGGTTTAATTGACGAACCAATAAGACATTCAATTACCAAAATGTCCCAAATTCACTTTACCTCTACGGAAGAGTACCGCAAAAGAGTAATTCAATTAGGCGAACAGCCTAATAGAGTTTTTAATGTAGGAGCTTTAGGAATTGAAAATATTAATAAACTAAAATTATTAAATAAATCAGACTTCGAAAAATCTATTGGAATTAAATTATTAAAACAAACCTTTTTAATAACCTTCCATCCTGTAACACTTGAAAAGTCGACTGCTGAGGATCAGTTTATAAATTTATTATCTGCAATTACAAATTTTTCAGATACCACTTATATTTTTACAATGCCAAATGCAGATAATGATGGAAGAGTAATTATTAATTCAATTCAAAAATTTGTAGCAAATAATAAAAATACATCTATAGCTTTTACTTCATTAGGCCAATTGAGATATTTGTCAGCATTACAACACGTTGATTTGGTGATTGGAAATTCCTCAAGTGGATTAATTGAAGTCCCGTCATTTAAAATACCCACAATTAATATTGGTGATCGACAAAGAGGTAGAGTTTATGGATTAAGTGTTATTAACTGTAAGCCAACTAAAAAAGAAATAATTGAATCAATTAACCTTGGGTTGTCCGAATCTTTCAGAAAAAAACTTAAAAAGTCAATCAACCCATATGGAAATAAGAACTCGTCCATAGAAATTGTAAAGATTTTAAAGAAAATAGCTGTAAATGAAAATCTAATAAAAAAGAAATTTTATAATTTATAGATGAGAATTGTTTTTATTGGGAGTGTACTTTTTTCAGAGAAAGCACTTCTAAAATTAATTGAATTAAAAGCCAATATTGTTGGAGTTATTACAAAAGAAAAATCATTATATAACTCAGACTTTGTTGACCTTTCGTCTATATCAAAGGAACATAATATTCCTTGCAAATTAGTTAAAGATATTAATCACGAAAACAATATAAAATGGATTAATGAATTGAAACCAGATATATTATTTTGTTTTGGTTGGTCTTCTCTAATAAAAAGTGAGTTACTTAATTTGACTAAATTAGGTGTTGTTGGTTATCATCCAGCTATGCTGCCAAATAATAGAGGACGACATCCATTAATTTGGGCCAAAGTTTTAGGCCTGCAAAAAACCGGATCAACTTATTTCTTTATGGATGAAGGAGCGGACACTGGAGATATTCTAGATCAATTATCTTTTGAAATATCTATTATTGACGACATTAATGATATTTATAATAATATGACTAAAGTAGCCCTAAAACAAATTGAATTTTTTTATCCAAAACTTATTAATGGAACATTCGAAAGGATTAAGCAAATTGATGAAGGAAATTCTTGGAGAAAAAGAAATAAATTAGATGGATTAATTGATTTTAGAATGTCAACTTCATCTATTGTAAATCTAATTCGTGCTTTAACTAAGCCTTTTCCTGGTGCATACTGTGAAGTAAATGGAAATGAATATAAAATTTGGAAATGCGAGCCATCTTCATTTACTCTGAATAACATCGAACCAGGAAAAGTACTTTCAATTTCAAATAATATAATTGAAATTAAAACTGGAGATGGCTCTATTCGCTTAACAGAACATGAACTACCAACTTTAACTAAAGGTGAATATTTAAGAAATGAGTAAAGTAATAATAATTTCTGCACATCCAGACGACGAAACGTTAGGAGCTGGAGGCACGATATTGAAACACAATGAAAACGGTGATGAAGTTTATTGGTTAATCGTGACTAACGTTTTTGAAAGTGAAGGTTTTTCAAGGGAGAGAGTTTTGTCAAGGAAACAAGAAATTGAAGAAGTATCAAGGCTATACTCATTTAAAAAAGTATACAACTTAGAGTATCCAACAATGAAATTAAATGATACTATTTTGTTTGAATTGGTCAATAAAATCTCTCATATTTTTCAACAACTAGAGCCTGAAATTATTTATGTAATGAATAGGTCAGACGCACATTCTGATCATAGGATAGTTTTTGATGCTGTTATGTCTTGTACAAAATCTTTTAGATATCCTTATGTGAAAAAAGTATTGATGTATGAATGTTTATCAGAAACTGAATTTGCTCCAATTTTACCAGAAAGAGTCTTTCAAGCAAATTATTATGTTGACATTTCCAATTTTTTAAATAAAAAAATTGAAATCATGAAAATATTTGATTCTGAGCTAGGTGAGCATCCATTTCCACGTAGTATTAAAAATATTGAGGCTTTGGCTACTTTTAGAGGCGCTACTGTTGGAGTATTGTATGCAGAGGCATTTCAAATGATAAAATATATAGACAAATGATAAACTATAAAAGTCATTTAGTTTTAACAAAAACTCCAATCAGAGAGGCGCTTACTCAACTTACTTCGCTTGGTATTGATGCTATACTTTTTGTTATAGATAAAGAAGATAAGCTTTTGGGATCAATAACTGATGGAGATGTCAGAAGAGGACTTGTAAAAGGAATTGAAATTGATGAATCAATTGATAATATTATTACTTCCACTCCTAAATTTATAAGAAAAAATAATTTTAATTTAAAAGATGTCATTTTATTTAGAGAACAAAATTTTAGAATAATTCCTGTACTTGATTTGGAGGACAGGGTAGTAAATGTAATTAATTTTAGAAATTTAAAATCTTATCTTCCTCTGGATGTTGTAATTATGGCTGGAGGGAGGGGTGAGCGATTAAGACCGCTTACGGATCTAACCCCAAAGCCATTAATGTCAGTTGGTGATAAGGAAATTATTAATCATAATATAGAAAGACTTGTAAGTTATGGGGTATCAAATATTTGGATATCTGTGAGGTACTTAAAAGAAAAAATTATTTCAAGGATTGGTACTGGCCAAAACCTGGGAATTAATATTAATTATATTTCAGAGGATGAGCCTTTAGGGACCATTGGAGCAGTTTCTTTGATTTCAAATTTTGAACATGAATATATTCTAATCATGAATTCAGATATTCTAACAAATTTAGATTATGAACAATTCTTTTTAGATTTTATTGAAAATGATTCTGATTTTTCAGTTGCAACTATCCCATACACAGTTAGTATTCCGTATGCAATATTAGAAACGGAAAAAAATCAAATTAAAAACTTTCAAGAAAAACCAGTATATACTTATTATGCGAATGGAGGAATATATTTAGTCAAAAAATCAATATTAAACAGAATTCCTTCGGGTAAATCTTTTAATGCTACAGATTTACTTGAAGATCTAATAAAAAACAATTATAAAGTAACAACATTTCCGCTGAGAGGCTATTGGCTTGATATAGGTAATCATGAAGATTATAAGAAAGCAAATGAAGATTTTAATTTTATAAAATTTTAAAATTTGAAAAAAATATTGTGGTTAGTTGTTGCACGTTCTGGCTCAAAAGGAATACCAAATAAAAATATAAAGTTTTTAGGAGGTAAGCCCTTATTGGCATATAGAATTGAATCTGCATTAAATTCCATTCATGAAAATGACATATGGATAAGTACTGATTCTTTAATATATGCGGAGCTTGGAAAAAAATTTGGAGCAACAATTCCTTTTATAAGACCGGCTTATTTGGCAACAGATCAAAGCTCAAGTATGGACGTTGTATTACATGCAATGGATTTTGCTAATGCTAAATCTTTATTTTATGAATATGTGGGATTACTTGAGCCGACATCTCCATTTATTACAACCCATGAATTAGATACCGCAGTTAATGAATTAGAAAAAGAAAATTCAGCTGATTCAATTGTAGCAGTAAGAGAAAGTAGACCTAATACTTTATTTATTCAAGATCAAAACTATTATTTGGATAAAATATCAGAAAATATTAAAAATATTAAGATGCTTGGCAGACAAATGTTTAACAAACAAATTACACCATCGGGAGGTTTTTATATATCAAAATGGGATTCATTTCAAAAACATAAAACGTTTTATACTGAAAAAACAATTGGTTTTAATGTTACAGAATTTTCAGCATTAGAAATTGATGAACCTATAGATTTTGAATTTGCTGAATTTTTAATCGAAAAAAAAATGTATGATAAATTATAAAGAAAAATTACACAACCTAATCCCAGGTGGAGCACATACTTATTCTAGAGGTGATGATCAATTCCCATATAACGCTCCAAGTATATTAGAGAAAGGTGAAGGAGCGTATGTATTTGATCCATCAGGTGAAAAGTATTTAGACTATGGGATGGGTCTTCGATCTGTTAATATAGGATATGGTAATAAAGAAATTGCAGATGCATGTTATCAAGAAATAATGAACGGCAATAACTTAACTAGGGCATCTTTAACTGAACTTAAGGCGGCTGAATTGTTAGTAGATTTAATACCTAGTATAGAAATGGTAAAATTTGCTAAACATGGTTCTACTGTAACAACTGCTGCCGTCAAAATTGCTCGAGCTTATACAGGTAGAAAATATATAGCAGTACCAGCTGAGCAGCCGTTTTTTTCCTTTGATGATTGGTTTATTGGATCAACAGTAATGAATAAAGGAGTGTTAAACGAAACAAGTAACTATACTATTAAATTCAATTATAATAATATAGAATCCTTAGAGAAATTATTTAATGAATACAATGGTCAAATCGCAGGAGTAATGATGGAGGCAGCAACTACCTTAAATCCATGTTCAGAAAATTGTGTTGATAAAAGTAGCTGTATTTATTGTCCAAATAATAAAGAAAATTTTTTACATAAAGTTCAAAATTTATGTAAGAAAAATAACACCTTGTTTATTTTAGATGAAATGATAACTGGTTTTAGGTGGCATTTAAATGGAGCACAAGCATTTTATAATATAGAACCAGATTTGTGTACGTTTGGTAAGGCAATGGCAAATGGTCAGGCAGTTGCTGCACTAGGGGGGAAAAGAGAAATTATGGATTTAGGTGGAATATTAAAAGAAGGTGAAGAACGTGTTTTTTTTACTTCAACCACTCATGGAGCTGAAATGAGTGCTTTAGGAGCGTTTATAAAGACTGTTGAAGTTATGAAACGTTATGATGTAATTAAACATTACTGGACTTATGGTCAACAATTAATAAGCGGAATCAATAAAATAGCTAAAGCTTTAAATTTAGAAGAATACTTCCATGTTGAAGGTTATCCATGTTCTCCTAATTATATAACTAAAGATAATGATAAAAATAATTCATTACTTTTTAGAACATTGTTTGCTCAATGTATGTTAGATAAAAAAGTTATGATGCCATACATAGCAATTAGTTTTGCACACCAAGAAAAAGAATTAAATATAACACTTGATGCAGTTCAGTATTCGCTAAATATTTATAAACAGGCTTTAGAAGAAGGGAGTGATAAGTTTTTGAAATCAAAAATAATTAAACCAGTATTTAGAAAAAACAATTAATATTATTATATGGAAAAAAAAGAAATTTTCTGGTGCTCTACCTGCTTAAACATGTCAACTAGAAATCGAATAGAATTCGACGAAAAAGGCAGATGTAATGCATGTGTTTGGTCGGAAGAAAAGAAAACACTAGACTGGTCAGTCCGTGAAACTGAATTTTTAAATTTGATTGAAAAAACAAAACAAAAAAATAAAGGCATGTACGACGTAATCGTACCTGTTAGTGGTGGAAAAGACGGCTCTTATGTTGCATGGGTGTTATCTAAAAGATATAAATTAAAAGTACTTTGTGTAACTATAAACCCTCCTTTAAGATCTAATATTGGGCATAAAAATCTTGAAAATTTTAAAAAAGGTGGCTTGCCATTAATTGAGGTAAATGTTCCAAGCGAAATATCGAGGCTTCTTAATAAAAGAGGATTTGTTGAACAAGGTAGGCCATTGTATGGCTGGACTACTTCAATTTTTTCTTCAGTTATTAGGATTGCAAAGTATTTTGGTGTTAATTTAATTATGTATGGAGAAGACGGAGAAATTGAATATGGAGGATCTACAGAATCTAAGTATAAGGCGTCTTTTTCTGCAGAATTTGTTAAACGAGTTTATCTTGAAGGTCAAACTGCTAATACTTTTTCTGGGATTCAAGATTTTGAAAAATATTGGTGGGATTTTGAATTTGATGATTTAAGTGACGTTGAACTTGCACATTGGTCATATTTCGAAAATTGGGATCCATACAGAAATTATTTAGTTGCCAAAGAGCATTTTGGATTAACTGAAAAAGAAGAAGCAAATACAGGGACATACACAAACTTTGCACAAAATGATAATATTTTGTATGACCTACATACATATTTAATGTATTTAAAATTTGGATTTGGTAGAGGTACTCAAGATGTTGGTATTGATATAAGACGCGGTTCTTTATCAAGAGATCAAGGAATCATATTGGCAGAAATGTATGACAATCATCTACCAAATGAATTTATTGGAGACTACTGTAATTATTATCAAATAACAGAGAATGAATTTTATAGTGTTATTGATAAACATGTTAACAAAGAATTATTTGAAAAAGTTGGAAATATATGGATGCCAAAATTTTCTATAAAATAAAATCTGATGATAGGTATAATTGATACAAAAATTTCCAATTTGGGTTCTATTAAAAGATGGTTAAATATTCTAAATTTAGAATATTGCATAATAGAATCTGATGAAGATTTCATTAATTTAAATTTGGTAATTTTTCCAGGAGTCGGATCATGGGATACTGTTGCCAATTTTTTAAAAACATCAAAACTTGAATCACCACTAAGAAAATATATTAATGATGGAGGTAAATACTTAGGAATATGTTTAGGATTTCAAATTTTATTTTCTGAAAGTGACGAAGGGAAACTTGATGGTTTGGCAATATTTCCGGAAAAGATTTCAAAAATTAATAAATACAAGAATGTAATTTTGCCACATGTTGGATTTAATGATTTAACATTCAATACTAATCCATTCAGCAACGACATTATAAATAAATCCTTCTATTTCACCCATTCTTTTGGATTACTAGAGTTCCAAAATAATGAAAATACTGTAATCGCAGAAACTGAATATCAAGGAGTTAAAATTATTACTTTCATTGAATATAAGAATATTATAGCATGTCAATTCCATCCGGAAAAAAGTTCAACTGCAGGCATTTCTTTCTTAAAAAAAATAATTGAATGGTCAAAAAAAGATTAATATTTATTCTATATTACTATCAAGGATATTTTTATCTAAGTAGAAATTTCATTTTACAAAAAGTAGGTGACATAAATTGGTTACTTGAAAAATTTAAATTTAAAAATATAGGTGATGTAATTGATGAAATTGTATTTATAAATGTGGATAGAAATAGACCGTCTGTGATTGAAGATGCTTTTTTTAGAGATATTGAACGCTTGTTAGAAAGTGTATTAGTGCCATTTGCAATTGGTGGCGGAATAAATTCTACAAAAGATATTGATGCATGTTTTAAATTTGGCAGCGATAAAGTAATTTTCTCAACTGCTTTTTTCAATAAAATCGAATTGTTAAATTATACAAGAAATAATTATGGAAATCAGGCTTTAATAATAAATATAGACTACAAAATAGAAGGTGGAAAAAGATTCGTTTTTACAAATAATGGTTCTGAAAAAAAGGGTGATTTTAACAATCATTTAGATAATGTTGTAAATTTTAAACCAGGTGAAATAATATTAAATTCTATTACTAATGATGGAACGGGATATGGTTTTGATTTAGAAATTATCGATCAAATTAAAGATATTAGCACCCCTGTAATAATTGCAGGTGGAGCTGGAAAACCAGAACATTTTCAAGACGTATTAATACATAATCAAGTTAGTGCAGGTGCTACTGGAAATTTATTTAACTTTTTGGGAGATGGTTTCACCAAAGTCAGAAAGTATTTAATTGAGTCGAATATAAATGTGAGAAATTTAGAAATATGAAATTAATTACGAGTATTTCGACTTTAACATTATCTGAATATGTTGCATCTCAATGTAATTTATATTTTCCTGATAACAAAAAAATAAAAGCGGCTGATTTATTAAATTGTATTAAAAAAACATTAATAAAAATTGAATATTGTTTCAATTTCATAAATCTACCTTATTATAATTACAATAATTCACCATATTTTAATCATTTAAATGGAGATCATTATTGTATATTTCTATGTTATTTATCAAGAGTTGTATTTGTTGAAACTAATGATGTTGATTTAGCAAGTAAAATATTTTTACTAAATAAATCGTTATTTGGAATAGATGCATATTATGGTATTGAACTACCAGATATATTTATGGTTGTACATCCTGTAGGAACCATCTTGGGCAGAGCAAAATATAGTAATAGACTAGTTGTTTATCAAGGTGTGACTGTAGGAGCAACTATAGATGGAGTATATCCGGTTTTTTCAGAAAACACTATTTTATATTCCAATTCATCAATTATTGGTAAATGTCAAATTGGAAAAAATTTTATTTTAGGTGCTAACTCAACCTTAGTTAATGTAAATATTGAAAATAATAAAACCGTAGTGGGAACTTTTCCAAATAATAAAATTATTGAAGGAAAAAACATTTTTACACATTATTTTAAAATTTAATTACATGAATTTAAACAATAAAATAATAATTGTAACTGGAGGAAGTGGATTATTGGGTAATTCAATTATAGATGATATTAGATCAAATGGTGGAATAGCTATTAATGCTGATATAAAATCTAATATTGATAATGACCCATTCTTTGAAAATTGTGATGTAACAAATCAACAATCTGTTGAAGAATTAATTGATTCGGTTGTTAATAAATATGGTAAAATTGACGGATTTGTTAATAATGCTTATCCTAGAACTTCAGATTGGGGTACACATTTTGAACAAATAAAATTTGATTCTTGGAAGTTAAATGTAGATCTACAATTAAATAGTGTATTTATTTGTTGCCAGTCAATTTTAAAGCAAATGAAAAAACAAAAATTTGGTTCAATTGTAAACATATCTTCTATATATGGTAGTGTTGGACCCGATTTTAATATTTATAAAGGAACAGAAATGACTATGCCAGCTGCATATTCTGCTATTAAAGGAGGTATAGTAAATTTCTCTAAATACATTGCTTCCTATTTTGGATCATATGGGATTAGAGTAAATTGTGTTTCACCTGGTGGAATTCTTGATAATCAACCCTTGGTATTCATATCTAATTACGAACAAAAAGTTCCACTTAGGAGACTTGCTAAACCAAATGAAATTTCACCCTCTGTATCTTTTTTATTAAGTGATTCTTCAAGTTACATAACAGGTCACAACTTATTAGTTGACGGAGGATGGACTGCGATTTAGCTCATTAATTACCATTCAAGAATTTATTAAATTGCAAAAAATCCAAAAAACCATAATTAAAGCTAGCATAAAATATTAATGCAGAAATCCTATACAAAAAATTATATAAATATTTATATATATCAATTTCTTTCAATTATTTTAGGATTTATTTCATTATTTGTAGTTATTCCATTTTTAAGTAGTGATAAGTCAACATATGGAGTTTACACTGTTTGCATTTCAATCTCAATATTTTTGTCCTATGCAGACCTTGGCTTTTTAAGTGCCGGAATGAAATTTGCGGCAGAAAGTTTTTCTAGAAATGAATTGGAAGATGAAATTAAAATAATAGGATTTACACATTTAATTTTATTAATTTTTGTTGGGTTAATTTCAATTTTATTTTTTTATTTAAGTTTTCATCCGGATTTGTTAATTCATGATATAGTTGTCAATAACCAGTATTTAATTGCAAAAAAACTACTTTTAATTTTAGCATTATTTTCTCCTACGATTGTTTTACAAAGAATGGTTCAAACTATTTTTGCAATCAGACTTAAGGATTATGTTGTTCAACGAATTAATATTATTGGAAATATTTTAAAAATAGCTTCAGTATTTTATTTTTTTAATTTTCAACACTATAATATCGTAGGATATTTTTTATTTATACAAATTGTTAATTTAGCTTGTATCATTTTTTCAATGTATAATGCAAATAAACTTTTTAATTACGATTTTTTAGTTGTCTTAAAAAATTTCAAATACAATAAAAAAATTTATAATACAACCAAGCATTTAGCATTTTCTGGTTTATTTGTTACAATTTCATGGATATTATATTATGAATTAGATTCATTTGCAATTGGTAAATTATTGGGTTCAAATCAAGTTGCAATCTTTGCTATTGGTTTGACTTTGCTAAGTTTTTTTAGATCATTGTTAGGGGCTTTTTTCTCACCCTTCTCAAGTAGATTTAATCATTTTGTTGGTGAGAATAAAATATCGGAATTAAGAGGTTTTTACTTACATGTTATCAAAATTTCATTTCCAATTGTAGTTTTTCCAATAATTGCTGTAATACTTTTTGCAAGGCCAATCATCATTTCATGGGTAGGACCAGCATATGAGCAATCTATCGAAGTAACAAGATGGTTAATTGCATGCAATATTTTAGCATTCATAAGTTATCCAGCAGGCATGCTTATGACGGCACAGCAACAATTAAAAAAAACATATATTATTGGAGTTATAATGCCAATAATATATTGGACCGGTATTTTGTTGACATTTAAATTTTATGGAGTAAATGTGTTTGCGATTTTTAAAGCAATTTCATTTTTAATTAGTGGCATTATTTATTTTTTATTTTCAATTTCATTTTTAAAAATTCCTATATTTACTTTCTTCAGAGAAGAAATACTCCCTTATTTCCCATCTATTATTTTTATTTTAATCGCCTCTTTTTATTTAAATAATTTGTTTGTGACTGAAAAAAGTAAACAATTATTATTAATTAATGGCGGACTCATAGGATTTACGGTATTAGTTGCTTTTGGCATTTCAATTATTTTTGTCAAATCACTGAGAGTTTATTTTTTTAAATTAATAAAAATTTTAAAGCCCGCATCTGTTGAAATTCAATAAAGTCATATATATAAGATACAATCCTTTGACTCAAAAAGTTTATAATGATTTTTATTTTAATGAGATTGAAAGTATTGGATTAAAAGTAGAGTATTGGGATGTTTCTTCACTATTTTTTAAAACTATACCGGGTGTTGAAGATTCATCCTTCCTAACAAAAACAATAAAATTTAATACATATAAGGAAATAGAAGAGCAACTAAAATCAGAAAGATCATTAGATAAATGTTTATTTATTTCAATAATGAGTTTTGATCAATTAATTATAAAGCTTTATAAGTTATTAACTAAATACAATTGCAATTTGGGTGTATTTGGTCGAAATGTACTACCATTTGGAGCAAATACAAATATGAGCATACTTGACTATTTAAAAAAAATAAACATCAAAAGAATTTCTAATTTTATTAAATTTAAATTATTGTTGAAATATTTAAAAAGCGGTAAAATTAAAAAATATGACTACGTATTCTTAGCTGGTAATTATGGTTGGCGAGGTATTGGCAGAATTAATCAAACAGATATAAATAATAGTATAAAAATAAATATCAACAGTGATGATTATGATGCTTGTACTATGTTGTCAAATAAAATAGAGTCTACGAATAAATATATTTTATTTTTAGACGAATATTTGCCATTACATCCTGATACTATTTTATTAGGAATTAAAACTATAAAACCAAATGATTATTATCCTGAATTAAACAAGTATTTTGATTTCGTTGAAAAAAAATACGGACTTCCAGTTATTATTGCCGCTCACCCAAAGGCTTTAAAGTATCATGATAAAAACTATTTTAACGGGAGGCAAGTTTTGTTTAATCAAACTGCTGCATTAACAAAAGATGCTTTATTTGTAATTGCACATGACAGCACTTCGGTAAACTATCCAATATATTTTAATAAAAAAATACATTTTATAACTTCTAATAATATAATGAATGATATTGCAGAAGTCCATTGGAACACGTTGAATTTTGCCAAATACTTAGGGTGTAATTATCAATATTTTGATAATTATAATGATGTATTTAATATAGTTGAAGAATTACCAATAAGTAATTATGAACAATTTAAACTAGATTTTCATACCTCACCAGAAACAGAAAATAAAAAAACAGTTGACATTTTTTTAAATTTTTTACTTAGCTAATATCACTTTAAGAAATTATCTTTAAGAAAGCTATAATTCAAAATTAAATGCAAAACATTAACCATAGAATAATTAAAGAGGCCATTTTAATAAGAAGAACAGAAGAAACCTTTTTAGAACTTTTTAGTAAAGGAAAATTAAATGGAACTGTTCACACCTGTGTTGGACAAGAATTCTCAGCAATAGCCTTTGCTGGACAACTTAAAAGATCTGATTTTGTATTTTCAAATCATAGATGTCACGGGCATTACATATCGTTTACTAATGATACAAAAGGACTTATTGCTGAATTATTAGGAAAAAAATCAGGAACCTGTGGTGGTATTGGAAGTAGCCAACATTTGTGTAATAATAATTTTTTCTCAAATGGATTACAAGGTGGAATAGTTCCTGTAGCAGCTGGTTATGCACTTGCAAATAAATTAAAAGGTACAGATGCTATTGGTGTTGTATATATTGGCGATGGTACCTTAGGGGAGGGTGCTGTATATGAAACAATGAACATTATTTCAAAATGGGGAATTCCATTAATAATCGTTTGTGAAAATAATTTTTATGCACAGTCTACACCTCAAAACATTAACCTTGCTGGTGACATATTAAAAAGAGCAGAAGCCTTTGGGATTAAAACGTATAAATCAGATACATGGGACGTAGATACCTTAATGAAAAATAGTGAAGAATGTATTAATCATGCAAGAAGTAATTCAAAACCAGTTTTCCATTTAGTGGATACTTATAGGTTAAATGCACATTCCAAAGGTGATGATGACCGAGATAAAGAAGAAGTTAACTCTTATTTAGAAAAAGATTTTATTCACCTATTTGAAAAGAATGAAAATGACTTATACCATAAATATTTAGGACTAGCTAATGAAAAAATTGATGAAATATTAAAGGAAATTGAAAACGATCAAGAATTAAGTTTAGAAGAATATTATTCAGAGGGAACTAATGAAAATTCAGATATCTGGAATGAAGTTGAAGGTATCAATAAAAGGCAAGTTGAATTACTAAATGATTTTTTCAGAAAAATAATTGAAAATGATCAAAAAACAATATTCATTGGTGAAGATATTTTAAGCCCATATGGTGGTGCTTTTAAAGTTGCCAAAGGATTATCTGACATTGCACCTGCAAGAACATTATCAACTCCAATTAGTGAAGCGGCTATTTCAGGTATATCAAATGGTTTAGCATTGGCTGGTTATAAACCTTATGCCGAAATTATGTTTGGCGATTTCATAACCTTGGCTTTAGATCAAATTATTAATCATGCTTCAAAATTTTTCCATATGTATAATGGAAAAATAAATTGTCCAGTTGTTTTTAGAACCCCTATGGGTGGAAAAAGAGGTTATGGCCCTACCCACTCGCAAACTTTAGATAAGTTTTTGTGTGGGATTGATAATATAAAAACGGTTGCTTTAAATATATTTACCAATCCAGCTGAAGTTTATGAGTCGATCCATAAAGAATCACATCCAGTAATTGTAATAGAAAATAAGACCGATTATGGAAAAAAAATTGGCATGATAAAACCTATTAATTACAGAGTATTAAAAAATGACGAAATTTATCCAGTTATCAAAATATCTCCAATTAAATCAACACCAACATTAACTATTGTCACTTACGGTACGAACGCAGATTGGATTTCAGAAAACCTTGAAAATATATTTGTTGAAACAGATAAACTAGCTGAAGTTATTGTTCTCACAAAAATTAATCCAATTGATTATTCTGTAATCATAGAGTCTGTAAAACGTACACATTATTTATTAGTAGTTGAGGAAGGCAGTAAGCAATTTGGAATAGGGGCTGAAATTGTTGCAGGTGTAATGGAAAAAGTGGATATTCCAATTGTTATTAAAAGAGTAGGTGCGATTCCAGTGCCAATACCGTCTGTAAAATCCCTAGAAAATATTGTTTTACCAAGTATAAAAAATATTATAGAAGTAATTAATAATTAAATAAATGAAAATTCTTCAAGAAATAAAGGCGCCTCAAGAATCAGTTAATGATAATTTTTTAAATGTAGTAGCCGTACATTATAAAAATAACGATAAAGTTAAAAAAAATGATATACTAATTGAATTGGAAACTTCAAAGGCAGTTCTAACAATAGAGGCTGATTTCGATGGGTATATTGAATATTGCTGCATATTAGATGAAGAAGTTAAAGTAAACAATACGATTATTAAAATTTGGGACGAACCTATTAAACAATTAGTAGATTCAAAATTAAATGATGTTAAAGCTAATCCTCAAAAAATACAAACACCAGTTACAATCAATAATAACGAAAATCCAAACACTAATATAGTTACTAAATTTTCGAAAAAAGCACTTGAATTTATTATTCAAAATAAAATTGACACGACTATTTTTAAAGATTATGATTTTGTTTCTTATGAAATAGCTATAGGTTATGGAAACTCTCCCATCTTAAAAAAAGAACAAAATAGAGTCGAAAACAAGCCATCTAAAAGTGATCTAATAGAATTAGATAAAACTAAAATACTGCTAAATAAAATTTCGCACGCAAAAAAAAGAGAGATAGAATATTTATCTGCGGTGCAAAATGCCGGACTTGTTAGTGTTATAAATATTGATTTAGACATTGAACACCTTTTTCAAAGTGTAAATCAGGAACTTAAATACTTTAAAAATTCAGTATTACCATTAATTATTTATGAAAGCGCTAGATTGTTGGTAAAATTCCCGATGTTCAATTCATTTTATAACGATAATGGAATTGCTGAATATTTAGAAGTAAATATTGGCATTGCTATGGATATTGATGATGGTTTGAAAGTTGTAAAAATTCCAAATACAAATAAATTACATTTACTTGAAACAGAGGAAGCGCTGTTTCAACTTGCAAATAAATATATTGATAAAAAATTATCAACATCTGATTTAACAGATATAACATTTACAATCACTGATTTATCTTCATTCGGAGCTATCAGTTTTACTCCACTGATTAACAAGAATAATTCGGCAATTTTGGGAGTTTCGAAAATTGATGAAAAATTAAACCGCATCAATTTATCACTTGCATTTGATCATAGAGTAACAGAAGGAAAAATTGCAGCAATATTTTTATCAAACCTGAAAGAAAGAGTTGAATCGTATAAGAAATCAAATATTGATATTGATTTAACAAATAATATTTCTTGTTTCAAATGTTTAAAAAAATTAGATGAAGACATGAGCGAGATTGGATTTATAAATATCATTACCACAAAGGGAGAACAAAAATATATTTGTGATACCTGTTTTATGAAATATTAAATATTATATAGAATGCTTGAAATAAAAAAAATCATATCTACTTTTATAAATAAAAATGTAGATGAAATAAATAATGATACCATTATTGACAAAACAGTTATAAATGGCTCCATATTAATACATAGAATGTTTGCAACATTAGCATCCAATAATTATAAAATAGATGACTATACCAATATTAAAACATATGGTGATTTGCTTGATAAATTAAATAAAAATGACATCCCGCCATTAAAAACTATACCTATCAGTACTAATTTACCAAGTAGTAATGAAAATAATTTTATCAAGGGTATTGGAATAGATATTGAAAATATTTCAAATTTGCCATTAAGTCAAGATTTCAGAGAAGACCAATTTTATTTAGATAATTTTACTCCTGCTGAAATTTCATATTGTATTATGAAAAGTAATCCATATCAAAGCTTTACAGGATTATTTTGCATTAAAGAAGCTATTTACAAATCGAATAGCTATGTCAAAACAAAAAAATTTAATGAAATTGAAATTACACATACTGAATTAGGAGCACCTATTTATCCTGGTTTTATGTTAACATTATCTCATACAAATGAAATTGCTGTTGCTGTAGCAATAGCGTTATAATAGTAATATGAAAAAAATATTAATAACTGGAGGAGCAGGATTTATTGGATCTAACCTTGCATTAACTTTGGTGCAAAAGGGTCACAAAGTACGTGTTTTAGATAATCTGTCTAAACAAATACATGGTGAAAACCCATTGACATCCCCCTTGTACTTATCCATTAAAGACAAAGTCGATTTTGTTCTAGGTAGTGTTAATTCAAAATCAGATTTACAAAATGCACTCGTTGATATAGATACCATAGTACATTTTGCCGCAGAAACGGGCACCGGCCAGTCTATGTATGAAATTCAAAAATATTGTGAAGTAAATATTTCAGGAACAGCCATTTTATTAGATATAATAGCAAATGAATCCTTACCTATAAAAAAAATAATAGTAGCATCTTCAAGAGCTGTTTATGGTGAAGGAAAATATATATGTCCAAACCATGGAATAATTTATCCAAAGGAAAGATTAGTACAAGATTTATCCAATCGCTCATTCGAGCCTAAGTGTAATATTTGTAATACAGATCTTACTTTACAAGCAACAGATGAAATTTCTATGTTACACCCAACTTCAATTTATGGCATTACTAAATTGAATCAAGAACAAATGGTTCTTACAATGTGTAAATCTTTGGGAATTTCAGGTATTGCATTCCGCTATCAAAATGTATATGGACCCGGACAATCCCTATCTAATCCATATACTGGTATTTTATCTATTTTTTCTACACGAATTAGAAATAATAAAGGAATTAATATTTTTGAAGACGGATTGGAAAGTAGAGATTTTGTATTTATTGACGATATTGTAAATGCTACAATAAGTGGTATTGAAATTGAAACTCCAATTTGCGAGGCCATTAATGTTGGATCCGGAATTTCAACAAGTGTACTTACAATTGCAGAAAAATTACAAGAATTATTGAATATAAAGGTAGAAACTCAAATAACTGGTCAATTTCGTCTTGGTGATATTCGTCATAATTTTGCTGACATTTCAAAGTTAAATGATTTGTTATTTTACAAGCCGACTGTAAATCTTGAATTGGGAATGACTCGATTTATTAATTGGGTTAAAAAAGAAGAAATTATGGCCGATGGCTATGAGAAAAGTTTAGAACAACTAAAAAACAGAGGTTTATTAAAATGAGCAATGAAATCCAAAATGGCTTAGTAAGTATAGTAGTTGCAAGCTATAATCATGTTAAATATCTTCCAAAAAGAATTGAAAGTTTATTATCTCAAACTTATAAAAATATTGAGATCATTATAATTGATGATTGTTCACCAGATAACAGCCGCGAAGTTTTAAGAACCTATTTATATGATGATAGAATTAAATTAATCGAAAGAGAGTCTAATGGTGGATGGGTGAAGGTAAGCAATCAAGGTATTGAATTATCAAAAGGAGAGTATGTAATTTTTGCTAATTGCGATGATTTTTGCGATAATTCAATGATCGAAGAACTGGTAAATGGTATTAGAACATCAAATAATATTGGAGTTGCATTTTGTTGTAGTGAAATGATTGATCAAGATGACAATCATATTGGCTATGATATTCAAGGAAGGGAAGCATCTTTTAGAAAAAAATGTAAAACTGATACAATTATTCCCTCTTCAGAAATTTATAAATTTTTTCTACACTCTTGTGTAATTCCAAATTTAAGTGCAGCACTAATTAAGAAAAAATGTTTTGATGAAATTGGCTATTTTTCTGATTCATATAAAGCTTGTTGTGATTGGGATTTATTTTTTAAAATATTTGAAAAACAAGATGTATATTATGTATCTAAGCCGCTAAATAATTTTAGACAACATAATAAAACTATACGAAGTACTTTAAAAGGTAAAGTAGAATATGAAGAATTTATAAGATTACTGTTAATTCAAATTAATAAAGGAAATCATTTAAACTTTTTCGAAAAAATTAAATTTAGAACACATGTAATGAAGTTGTGGATTATTCATATAACAAACTTCAGAGACAAAGGATATAAAAATATATTTTATCATTTAGGTATAGTTTGGAAACATGACAAATCAGCCTTATTATTTTTCTTGCCAGCAATCATTTTTAGAATTGTTGAATTATTTGTTAAACTTTTTAATAAAGCTTTTTAATCTTGTTTAATAAAAGAGAGGCCTCTAATTTTTTAAAATTTATCAAGAACTATCCATTGCTTGCAGTGGGAACTTTAATTGATTTCATAATACTATCTAATCAGGCTATAACACAAAGACTAAATTATATGCTTATAAGAGATAAGCATACATTTCTTAGAAAGAAACCTAAAAATGTTTTCATTAATGAGCTTAAACCAAAAGAAACTAATCATGAATTAGATATTTTCTTATCAAATTATCTAATTCATAAAATAGAAAATAAAAATCATAAGCCAGTTGAATATAATGATAGTAATGATATTGAAGCATATTATGCTGAAAACAGATTTGCATATTGTATCAACGCACTTTTTGAGAATCAATTAGATACATCTATTGCAATTGAAAAAGGGTTAAGTTGGATAAGAAAAGCTATTCCAAAATCAGACAAAGCTTGGGAACCCTATTCTTGTTCAGAAAGAATTGCAAATTTCGGAATTCTATTATCAAAGACTTTGTTTAAGCTTGATGCTGAACAAAAAATAATAATATATCATTTCATTAATGAGCACCTTTATTGGATTGATACACACTTAGAATATTATAATGATAAAAAAACAAACAATCACATTTTAAATAATTGCAGAGCCTTGATAATCGGAGGAGTTATGATTAATAATAAATTCGCCGTTGAAAGAGGGTTGTTATTATTTGATAAAATGGCAAATAAATTATTATTAGAGAATGGATTTTTAAGAGAGAGATCTACTCATTATCAAGTAATTATAACAAATTGGTTATTAGATAGTCTTCACTTTGCCAATAGTTATAATAATTTAACTGTAGATTCTACAAAAGCTTTATTAAAACTTAATGAATTATCAGGAAAGGTAATTAGCTGCACAAAAACTTTAATAAATTTTTTAAAAACAAATACAACACAAATTGGAGATATCTCACCAGACTATCCACCTTCTTTGGCAATTGATAAATTAAAACTACTTTATCTCGGAGAAATTTCATCGAATAATTTAAAAAATCAATATATTGATAATTGGCTATTTATGTCTATTGGTACTAATACTTTAATTTCAAATTTAGTATCAAATAATTTCCCTTTAAATTTTCCAACACATGGACATAATGATTTAGGAAGTTTTATTTGGTTAAACGATAGTTTGCCAGTAATTGTAGATCCAGGCAGATACAGTTACACTACAGATGAAATTTCAATTACGCAGTTATCTACTAAACATCATAATACTATACTTATTGATGACTTGCCCCCTGTTGCAGACTCATTAAAATATGGTGGAAATTGGTTTCCATTTAAATATGCAAATGCCAAAATAAAAGGTTCTTTCATAAATGAAAATGAGTTTATTATAGAACACAATGGTTTTAATAGAATCAATAAGGTTGGTATACATAAAAGAAAATTTCAATTAACTGAATCAGTATTAACTATTGAAGATGTCATTGAAGGCGAAGGCATCCATAATATTGCATTAAATTGGAATTTAGCTCCAGATTATACTCAGATTTCTGATACTGAAATAACATTTAAAAGTAAGTCAAACATCCTAAGTTTTCATTCTAGGCAGAATGAAAATTCATTTTACCAATTATCAATTGGTAATTTTTTCCTTAGTTCCGAATATGGTCAATTTCAAGAATCAATTTGTATTAATACATTATACAAATGTAAATTACCTACAAATATCATAACAACCTTTAAAATTAATTAACTATAATGTGTGGAATATCAGGAATAATTAAGTTCAATGGAAAGCAAGCTACTGAAAATGAAATTATCCAAATAAACAATTTTCAAGCACATAGAGGTAAAGATTTTGCAGCAATTATTACATCTAATTCTGCTTCAAATTTATACAATGGTATTGCATTAGGACATAGAAGACTATCAATTATAGATTTAGATGAAAGTGCATCTCAACCTATGTTTTATCAGGAAAATCGATACTGTATTACATACAATGGAGAACTATACAATTACATATCATTAAGAAAAGAATTAATTTCACTAGGCCATTCATTTAAGACAAATTCAGATACAGAAGTTATTTTGGCTTCATATGCCCAATGGGGTACAAATTGTTTATCTTTTTTTGATGGAATGTTTGCTTTCGCAATTTGGGATGAAATAAATGAAAACCTCTTTTGTGCTAGAGATCCTATTGGCATAAAGCCATTTTACTACATATTTGATGATAATGAATTTAAGTTTGCTTCTGAGTCACAGGCATTAGTTAGACACAATAAATATAATATTGATGAAAATGGGTTATATGCATTTTTATTTTCAATGTATGTACCATGTGAATTTTCAATTTATGAAGGAGTTAAAAAATTATCTCCTGGAACTTTTCTTTTGATTAATACAAGAGGAAATATAAAAGAAGAAAAATATTGGCAAATTAAAGAAGGAGAAAATTTTAAAGGAAATATTAATACTGCAGCTTCTTATTTATTAGATAAATTTGACAAGGCAGTAGATTCCCAACTAGTAAGCGATGTTCCTGTAGGAGCTTTTTTATCAGGCGGATTTGATAGTGGTATGATTGTAGCTAGCGCTTCGAAATTAGGTAAAACGATACATACATATAGTGCTGGTTTTGATGATGGTAAGCAATTTAGTGAACTACCTATTTCGGAATCCCTTGCTAAAAAATATGGAACTATACATCATGAAAGAATTATATCAGCAAATGAAATAATTGGAATACTTGATAAATCATTGTCTTCAATGAGTGAACCAGTTGCAGATAGTGCTATAGTGCCTACATATGCACTTTCTGAAATGGCAAGTAATAATGGGGTTAAGGTTTTATTGAGCGGCACTGGTGGCGATGAAGTACTAGGTGGATATTTAAGATATATTGGTTACAACGTTTCAAGATATACATGGAATAAAATTCCATTAGGTTTAAAAAATTTTATTGGTAATAATTTTGTTTCAAATATTATTCTTAAAAATAGATTGCAATCTCCTCAACTTGATTTGATGATTTTAACGGGTGGGTGCCCTGCACTTACCCAAAGTTTATTTAAAGACAAAAAAGATTTCGAATATTTTTTAAAAGAAAAATTAATTAACTCATTTCCAATATCAAATAAAAATATTTCTTCATTATATAGAAGTATGCAATTTGATATCCAAGTTTATTTACCCGATTTGCTTTTGTATACACTTGATCAACTAACAATGGCACATACAGTAGAGGGTAGGGTTCCCATGTTAAGAACTGATTTTGTAAATGACTGTTTTAATTTCCATCCTAATATGCATGTAAATGCTACTAAAACAAAATTGTTAATGCGTGAAATGGCTAAAGATAGATTAGACCCACGTACTTTAATAGCAAAAAAACAAGGTTTTTCAGGGCCAGTCAAACACTGGATAATAAATAATAAAAAAGAATTTAAGGAAAGGGTAATGGCTGCCAAAGAAATTCCATATTTAAGCCAATTAAATGTTGAGCAATATTGGAAAGATGAAAATAGTATAAATGTAAAGTCAAGTACAGAGATATTTGCTATTTTTTGTTTGTCAACATGGTATCATAACAAATTAACAAATTAATGATACAAGAGAAACTAAGTGTAATTATACCTACCAAAAATAGATGTGAGCATTTGAAAAGGGCTGTGAATTCTATTTTAGATCAAACCTGGAAAAACATTGAAATAATAATTATAGACGATGCTTCAACAGACAACACAGTACTTTATTTAAATGAACTTATTCATAACAATAATAATGTAAAATTTATAAGTAATGATAAAGCCATAGGTGGTTCAAAATCTAGAAATTTAGGAATTAATATAGCGACTGGTTATTATATTGGATTTCTCGATGATGATGACACTTGGCATCCACAAAAAGCGTATAAACAAATTTCATTACTAAAATCAAATATTAAATATTCTGCTACTACATGTAATTTTAAAATCATATATCACAATTTTCCAATTAATCGTATAAAAAAGTTATCACAAAGTAAAAACCCGCAAGATATTTTAAAAACAAATTACCTGGGTGGTGCTTCAATGTGTTTAACTTATAAACACTTTTTACTTCAGGCGAATGGATTTGATGAATCTTTATTATCATGTCAGGATTGGGACATATGGGTTAAGCTACAAAATCTTGGTGAAATCGGAATTATTAATGAAGTTTTAGTTGACTATTATTTTCATAAAAGCGAGCAAATAACATCTAAAATTTCAAACGCTTATTCAGGTAGACTTAGTTTTTATTATAAATACAGACATAAAATGACCAACGCTACCATTAAATATAATATAGCTACCATTTTATTCATAAGAATAATGTCAAGAAAAGATAATTTATTTAAAAAAATTAAAAGAATGAAATTAATGATTGGTTTTCTATCATTAAGAACACTCTTGATTTACACAAGAATATTATTAATGGGTCAATTAAAAATAATGATTAAAAAAAGTAGTTAAAACTATTTTTAAATTGAATGTTAAGTTTTTCGTACTTTAAAAAATTGAAATTAGTCGAGTTATTATCCTTATTGGTTTTAACTGCTTCTTTTTTCTCTTCATTTATAGGAACAACCATACTTGGTTACGTTTTTATAATTCCTGTTCTTATGTTAAAATATAAGAATTTGAAAATTAATATTATACAAGCTATTGCCATTATATTTACTATTTTATATTTTTTATTTGTTTCATTTTATGCTGATGATTTCATAGTAATAACCAAAAATTTTAGATTTTGGCTGGGGGTGATTTTATATATCATATATTACAAAGCTTACTTTGATACCAAAATTACTACAATGACTTTTTTTAGAATTGTTGTATTTTCTGTATTTCTAGAAACTTTGATTATTAACACAATTATACCTGCTCCAATTTTTTACAATGGACACCCACATGCAACTCTATTTGTTTTTTATTACCGACCCCTTTCATTCGGTGCTAATGCTTCCATGTCTTCTGTTGCATTAGTTTGTCTCTATTACCTAGCTAGTAAATATGGTTCGCAAACACCAACAAAAACGGATAAAATATTATTATTATCTGCCACTCTCTTATTTTTTTCAGGAACAGGTTTAGCAGCATATTTACTTTTAATACTATTAAAAAATGTATTTGAAAAAAAGGTTAATTCAAGAAGAAATTTATTTATAATAACAACTTCATTATTCTTTTTCCTATTCTTAATTTTAGTAATGGTTAATCTAGATTTTGATACGGTACAAAAATTTAGCATACAATATTATCTAATATTATATGATTTTAAAGTTGATCAAATAAATGAATTATTAAATTTTGATACTACTAGCAATTTTTTATTAGGAAATCAATTAACGGATATACTTGAAAATACAACAGGTGACTTTGGATGGTTAGGTTTTTTAAGTGCAATGGGGTTATTAGGTGTAATTTTATATTTTTTTATCTTAATGGCCTTTTACAAAGGAAATTTTTTTCTTAATCCAATCATATTTATTCTATTAATAGGAACCTTTCATTATCCCGCTGCAATGTCCGGAGCAGGTCAAATGATTATGGCTTTCTTACTTACAAAATCATATAACAAAAATTATGCTTGATGTAAAAGTTTCGATATTAATGGGTGTATACAATTGTGAAGCTACTTTGCAAGAAAGTATCGACTCAATCTTAAATCAAACCTTTAAAGACTGGGAATTAATCATTTGTGATGATGGATCTATAGATTCGACAAGAGAAATTGCATATCAATATGTAAAAAATTATCCTAATAAAATTTTCTTATTAGAAAATGGGGTTAACAAGGGCCTCAACTTTACTTTAAATAAATGCTTCACACAAGCTAGAGGTAAATATATTTCACGGCAAGATGGTGATGATATTTCCATATCAATTCGATTACAAAAATTAAATGATTTTTTAGATGAACATACAAGTTATAGTATAGTGAGTTCAAAAATGATTTATTTTGATCAAACTGGTGAATTTGGAAATGGCAGCGTGAAAACATTCCCAAATAAAAAAGACTTCCTATTTGGTGCGCCTTTTTGCCATGCTGCTAGTATGTTTACAAAAGAGGCTTTTGCTTCTGTGAATGGATACACTATTTCAAATTATCTTTTAAGGGTAGAAGACTATGACCTATGGACTAAGATGTATGCAAAAGGGTATATTGGTGCGAATTTAGATGAAGCTTTATATAAAATGAGAGATGATCGTAATGCGTATTCTAGAAGAAAATTTAAATATAGAATCAATGAATCAATCGCATTATTTAAAGGATATAAAAGATTAAATATTAGCCTTCCTTTTTATATATTTATATTCAAGCCAATCATTGTAGGACTTTTACCTAATTTCCTTTATAATATTTTACATAAACGAAAGTTAAATACAAATTCATAATTTTATTTAAACCACAACATAATATAAATTGTATATAATAATATTTATAAAAATTACTTTTGAGAATTTTAAAAATACTATAAGTAAACTAAGAAATAGAGTTAATAACACTATTTCTAATCCAACTTGTAAATTTTATCAAGATTCTATAGTAATAGATTCTAAATTAGAAGGTTACAATATTTTATTTCAAGAAGCACAATTATTTTCGACTACACTCGGAAAGCATACTTATATCCAAAAACACACAACAATTGTAAATGCTGAAATTGGTAGATATTGTTCTATTGCTAAAAATGTAAGCATTGGTCCGGGTATTCATAAAGTTGATGGTGTTTCTACTCATCCTGCATTTTTTTTAAAAAACACCCCTTTGCTTAAAACATTTACTGAAAAGGATTTATTCAATCCAACAAAAAAAACAGTTATTGGAAATGATGTATGGATTGGCGAAAGTGTTATAATTATTGATGGGGTAACAATTGGAACAGGATCAATTATAGCAGCAGGAGCCGTAGTTACTAAAGATGTTGAGCCTTATTCAATTGTTGGAGGTGTTCCAGCTAAATTAATTCGCTACAGATTTGAAAAAGACCTAATACAAAAATTATTAAATTCCAAATGGTGGGATCTAAATGAAAACGAATTTATAAATAATATTTCAACATTCAATTCATCAGTAAATTTTATAAATAAAATATGAAATCAATATTTATTAGAATTTCTAAGTTAATATATTACATCTTCAATTATTTTAACTATCAGTTTATTCATCCAAGTACAAGAGTTTTATTTAATGTTAGGGTGAATGGGAAAAAATATATTACTTTAGAAAAAGGTAGTGTAATTCAAAGATATGGATGGCTTTTAGCTTTAAAAATTGGCGAAAACGACCCTGTTTTAAAAATTGGGGAGGGTACTGCTATTGGCGATTTTTGTCATATCGTTTCAATTAATGAAGTTATTATTGAAAAAAATGTAACAATTGCCAATAAGGTATATATATCCGATAATATTCATTCCTATGAAAACGTAAACATCCCAATTATTTTTCAAGATGTTAAGTTTGTTAACAAGGTGAAAATTGGGCAAGGATCATGGATAGGTGAAAATGCCTGTATTGTTGGAGCTACCATAGGTAAAAACTGTGTAGTTGGGGCAAATGCTGTTGTTTTAAAAGATGTTCCAGATTATACCGTAGTTGCCGGTAATCCAGCTAGAGTAATTCGAAAGTATAATACTGAAAAAAAAATATGGCAATAATTAATTTAATGAAAATAAATATGTATGAATTTTAAAATTTCTAATGAAAACCCTTTCAAAAAAACAATCAATATTCCACATGCATTTGTATGGGAAAAAATAGCAAAGCTAAATACTTTAAATGGGAAAATAAAAATACTAGATTATGGAGCATATGACGGAAGATTATTAGATAAATTATCAGAAAGTAATTTTATTTATGACTCCACGAGTATTGAATTGAATTTAGATGTTGTCAATGAAAACAAGGACAAAAAAAATGCCAATAATCAGTTATTACATATTCAGAAACATACTAATTTGCCTTTTGAGGATAAAACATTTGATGTTGTATTACTTATTGGTGTTATTGAACATATACACAACCAAAAAAAAATACTTGATGAGCTAAATCGAATTTTGAAAAATGGCGGTCAATTCATTGTCGCAGTTCCTGGCAAACATATATTTTCATTTTTAGATTTTGGTAATTGGAAATTTGCATTTCCTAGACTTCATAAAATTTATGTTGAATTGGTACATGGGAAACAACTATATAAAGAAAGGTTCGTTGATTGTAAAAATGGGTTAATTGGAGATATTGAAGTAGAAAAAAAGTGGCACGAGCATTTTTCACATTCAACTTTGGAATCTTTATTAAACAAAAGTAATTTCACGGTTGATGAAAAAGATGGTTTTGGATTATTTTTCAGAATAATACATAATTTAAAATATATTATGCCATTTGGAAAATCATTTTTTGATAAACTAATCATTTTAGATGGCAAATTATTTTCTAAAGCTGAAATATTTATTTTAGCACATAAAAATAATTAGTTTCCATACTAGTAATTCCATTTTGTGAAAAATTATAAAATTATAAGAGTTGCTAATGTTCCAGGTGCATTATCTGTTATATTAAAAGGACAACTAAATTATATTAATACTAATCCAGATTTTGAACTAATCGGCGTATCTAGACCAGGTGATGAGCTAAATAAACTATCAGATCAAGAAGGAATTCGCGTTAAAGGAATAAAAATGGAAAGAGGCATTAGTCCATTTAGAGATATTTTTTCTATTATAAACTTATATATTTTCCTATTAAAAGAAAAGCCATTAATTATTCATAGTCATACACCAAAAGCAGGTTTAGTGTCTATGATAGCTGGGTTTTTAGCAAGAGTACCAATTCGAATACATACATTTACAGGTTTAATTTTCCCCGCTAAAAGAGGATTTCTTCAAAAGCTTTTAATTTTTTTTGATAAAGTTATTTGCTTTTGTGCCACAAATATTTACCCTGAAGGTGTTGGTGTTCAAAATGATTTAATTAAATATAGTATAACTAATAAGACTTTAAAAGTACTTGCTAATGGTAATATCAATGGTATAGATACGAAATATTTTAGCCTAGAAAAATTTAAAAATAACGTAATAAAAAAACTAAGAACTGATTCAAATTTTAGTTCTGAAGATATTGTTTTTCTATTTGTTGGAAGAATTGTAAAAGATAAAGGCGTTAACGAGCTAATTAGAGCCTTTTTAAAAATTAATAATAAATATAATCAATCTAAGTTATTGATTGTTGGAGGATTCGAAGATGATATCAACCCTGTTTCTGATGCAACTAAACAAGAAATTCTAAATAATAATAGAATTACTTATGCAGGCTTCCAAAGTGATGTAAGACCATTTTTTGCAATGGCTGATGTTTTTATTCTGCCTAGTTATAGAGAAGGTTTTCCAAATGTTGTTTTACAAGCCGGAGCAATGGAATTGCCTAGTATTGTAACTAATATAAATGGGTCCAATGAAATTATTCAAAATGGATTAAATGGATTAATTATTGAATCTCAAAATGACAAAGAACTTTATAATGCAATGGAGAGGTTTATTTTAGACATGAATTTAAGAATTAATCACAAACAAAAAATACGAGAAACTATTATAAAAAAATATGAACAAAAAGACGTTTGGAATGCAACCATTAATGAATACCACACAATTATAGATCAATACTATTCAAAATATCAGAAATGAAAACCATAATTATTAACGGAGGAACAAAAGGAGTTGGAAAAGAAATTGTACTAGCATGTATTAATATTGGTTACAATGTCATTTTTGGAGGAAGAGACGAGGTGGCTGCGGAAAAAGTTTTAAATTCCGTTAATAATAATAATAATTGTCATTTTATTAAAATCGATAATGCAAATATTAACTCCTTAAAACAGATGTTTACTTTTGCTATTGATAAATATAAAAAAGTGGATGGCTATGTACATTATGCCGGAATAACGCCAGTCTCTGGTATACAAGATTGCAATGAAGAAACTTATGATAGTGTATTTGATATTAATCTAAAATCTGCTTTTTTTTGTACCCAATTCGCCATTAATTTTATGAAAGATAATGGTGGAGGTAGTTTAATTTATTTTGGTTCAGCTCATATGGATTATGGTCAAATAGATAGGGCAGCATATGCTATAACTAAAGGAGCATTAAATATTTTATCTAATCATATTGCCCATCATTATGCTAAATATCAAATTAGATCTAATTATATTGTAATGGGTTGGACAGATACGGATGGAGAAGTTGAATTAAGAAAAAGTCAAGGAATTTCACAAGATGAGTTACAAAAAAAAGCAGCTAGTATTATTCCAATGGGAAGAATGCTAAAAGTGAATGATCCAATTCCAACAGTGCTCCATTTTTTATCTGATAATTCTAGTATGATAACAGGTTCAGTAGTACGTATTACTGGAGGTGAATTTATTTAATTTATATTTTGAGTAATTTTAAAATTGATATCATTTATTTTGATAACTCCGAGTTATTAGAATCTTGTGAAATAGATAATCAAAATCATTTACTATATTTTGTTTCTATTTATAAAAAATTAGTTTATTGTTTTGATATAAATACCGGTACAATTAATTCAATGGCAACTAAAGGTCCAGTAGGATGTGTGAGAACTTTGGGATATAAGAAACTAATTGTTGCAGAAACTAGTGGAATTTATGAATTTGATTTTAGCACTTTATCAAGTATAAAATTAACTGATTTTGTAAATGAAGACTCCGTTAGATTCAATGACGGTAGACTAGATAAATATGGCAGATTTCTTATAGGAACAATGGGTTACCCGGAAATCATACCAAATATAGGGAAATTATATTCTTATTACCAAGGAAATTATAAAACATTATTAAATGATATTACCATTTCCAATGGAATTGCATTTACAAATGATCATAAGACAATGTTTTATATTGATACTCCGACTAAAAAAGTGGTAAAATTCAATTATGATTTAATCAATGGATACATTAGTAACAAAACTGATTTAATTGAATTTAATTCGGAATCAGTTCCAGATGGCATGTGCATTGATAGCAACCAAAATTTATTTATAGCAGAATGGGGAGGAAGTTGTATTTCTAAATGGGATTCCAATAATGGAAAATTTTTAGAAAGATATCAACTTCCGGTTTTAAATATAACTTCTTGTGCTATTGATATTCACAATAACATATATATTACTACAGCTAAATCAGAAAATATAGATGAGCATTTTGGTGGCGCTCTTTTGTATTTAAAATTTATAAAATGATTATCCAAGACCAATTAGTAACTATTATTATACCAATTTATGGAGTAGAATTATATTTAAAACAATGCATTGAAAGTGTTTTGAGTCAAACATATCGAAATTTGCAAATTATTCTTGTAAACGATGGTAGTAAAGATAAATGTGGTGAAATATGCGATTATTATGCTGCAAAAGATACTAGAATCCAACTTATCCATAAACAAAATGAAGGATTAGTAAATGCAAGAAAAAGTGGATTAGCAATTGCACAAGGTGAATTTGTAACATTCGTTGATGGAGATGATTGGGTTGGTGAAAATTTTATTTATAATTTGATTCAACCTTCCTTAAAATATGATGTTGATTTCACTATAGCGGGTTTTATAAGAGAGTTTTATGGAAAAGAAGATAAAATTTTTCCAAAATTGCCAATTGGTTATCATTCCACAGAAAATTTGGTGAATACTATTTTCCCCAATAGTATATATAATGGCATTTTTTTTCAACATGGAATCTCAACCTATGTTTGGAATAAATTGTTTAGAATAAATAAACTAAAAAAATTCCTTTCCTTAATTGACAAAAACATTGTCATGGGGGAGGATGCAGCTCTGACATATCCCTATTTATTCGATTGCAAAAGTATTTACATAACCGATGCTGCTGATTATTATTATAGACAAAGGCCAAATTCAATTGTTAAATCAGTTCCTAATTTAAAATTAGAATACAGTCAATTAAGTTTACTTTTTAAACATCTCAAGAAAAATTTATCTAATAATTTGAATATAGAGATAGAAAGTCAACTAAAATTATATTTCTTTTCACAAATTTTAATACGTTCTGGCGGGGTGATTAATTCAGATATTACTACTATCCCATTTTCCAATATACATAGTGCTAAAAATTTAGTAATATTTAGCTCTGGTTCATTTGGACAACATTTAATTTCATCATTACGAAAATTAAATCATTATAATATTATTTCATGGCTAGACGAGGACCATATAGAAAGTCAAATATTTGGATTAGAGGTCAATTCAATTGATCATATTTTAAATATTAATTTTGACTTAGTAGTAATCGCTTCTATTGATGAAAACTATACTAATGACGCGATAAACAAATTAATTAATTTAGGAATTTCACGAAATAAAATATCTTGCTTTAATTTAAATATAAATGATATAGAAAAAGCAATTTTAGAAATAGGATTTGATTTAAATACCTTCAATTATAAACACCAAATATATGCAGTTTAATAATAAAAGATTATTGATTTTAGGTGGAAATCCAGAAACAGGAGCATTGGTTAGACATGCAAATAATATAGGGGTTCATACTATCGTAATTGATCCAAATCCAAATGCAATAGCAAAAAAATTTGCAAAAGAGTCTTATGATATTGAAGTAATGGATATTGAACAATTGTATAATAAAGCAATTACTTTGAATTTAGATGGAGTATTAGTTGGAGTCGCTGATATATTAGTAGCATCATATTTTCACTTATGCTCAAAATTGAAATTCCCTTGTTATGCAACTGAAAAAGCGATTCAGGTATTTACTTCAAAAAATGAATTTAGAAATATTTGTGAACTAAATCATATCGATGTAATACCTTATTTCAAATTAGATGAAAAATTAAATAGTGAGGATATTGCAAAAATTCAATTTCCAGTTTTAACAAAGCCTGTTGATAATGGTGCTGGAGTTGGAATGAAAGTCGCTTACAATGAAAAAGAATTAATAGATAATGTTAATTTTGCTTTAACACATTCAAAACGTAAAGAGTTTCAAACAGAAAAGTACATGAGTGAATGTGATGATATGTTAGTTTATTATACAATTAGCGATGGTAATGTATATCTATCAGCTGCTGCTGATAGATATACGAATAAATCGCAAGATGTTGGAAGCCCAGTTTGTATCGGTTCGGTTTATCCTTCAAAATACCTTAATAATTATTTAGCTGTTGCGAATGAAAGAATGATTGAATTAATTAAGAGCACAGAAATATTAAATGGCGTATTAAATATTCAATTCTTTGTTGATAAAAATCAAAATTTCTTTGCTTACGACCCGGGTTTTAGATTACAAGGAGAAGCCCCCCATATTTATTTAAATAGCATAAATGATTTTGACAATAGAAGTATGTTAATTAACTATGCACTCACTTCTAGTACAAATGAGCCAGATTTAAATTTAAAAAATGACCCATTTTTTAAATTTAAAATTGCTACAACTGTTTGGGTCTTATTAAAGAAAGGGAAAATTTCCAAAATCATAGGACTAGATGAGATTAAAAATGAAAATTTCATAATAGAAGTAATCCAACGTTTTAAAGTTGGTGAAATAGTAGAAGAAGATATGCTTGGAACGGAAAGACAAGTTTTTGCTAGAATTTATTGTGTCTTAAATAACAAAACAGAACAAAAAAATATTTATGAAAAAATAAAAGAAACTCTTCAAATTGAAAATGAACTTGGAGAAAATATGATTTTAGATTACATGGATATTAATAAATTATAATTATATGGAGATAAATTTAAAAGGAAAAATTGTTATTATAACAGGTGCTGCAAATGGAATAGGTAAGATCATAGCTGAAAACTTTGCTAAAGAAGGTGCCAAACTATCCTTATGGGATATTGACTACGAAGAACTTCTAAAGGTTAAACAAACTATTGCTAATACATACAAAGAAACTCCATTAGCCCTTAAATGTGATGTTAGTGCTGAAGAAGAGGTAGAATTTGCCGTAAGAAAGACGGTTGAAAATTTTGGGACAATCGATGTATTAATAGCCAATGCAGGGATACTCAATCCAAGTAAAATATTAGAGACAACTGCTGAAAAGTGGGATCAAGTTTTTGATGTTAACACAAAAGGACCTTTTTTATGTGCAAAGGCTGTTGCACCTTTTATGAAAGAAAAAAATACAGGTAGAATTATATTTGCATCTTCATTTGCAGCCATTATACCATCTGTTGGATCAGCTGCTTACGCTGCTTCTAAATCAGCAATTGTTTCATTAACTAGGGTGTTAGCTGCTGAATTAGGTCCTTGGAATATAACAGTAAATGCTTATGCGCCTGGTATGATACCATCAAATATGAGTGGTATTGATACCCTTCCAGAATTTAGACAA
>JACCDH011623305.1_pt1 | contig 33524 bp, 30 predicted proteins | sample 7442481 | NCBI WGS metagenome assembly JACCDH01 (sample SAMN15323433, study PRJNA562643) | freshwater metagenome | isolation source: river surface water | place: USA:Blue River Watershed | collected 2017-08-15
CCGCCAATGGCGTGATGGCACTGCTGCCGGCCAACAGCATCAATGATGACGATATCGAGGTCTATACCGACGAGAGCAAGAGCGAGGTCGCGTTCACCTACTATGGCTTGCGCCAGCAAGGCGAGAAGCCGGTGATCGATGGCGTGCCGCGCCCCAATCAGTGCCTTGCCGATTTCATCGCGCCTAGGGATTCCGGCATCACCGACTACATCGGCTTGTTTGCCGTGACCGCCGGCATCGGCATCGAGAAACATGAGAAGCGCTTCGAAGACGCCGGCGATGATTACTCATCCATCATGCTCAAGGCGCTGGCAGACCGATTGGCCGAGGCCTTTGCCGAGTACCTGCATGAGCGCGTGCGCAAGGACCTGTGGGGCTATGCACCCGACGAAGACCTGACCAACGAGCAGTTGATCGGCGAGGTCTATCGCGGCATTCGTCCGGCGCCCGGTTATCCGGCCTGCCCGGAGCACACGGTTAAGGCCGACCTGTTCCGCATTCTCGAGGCCGAGGACATCGGCATGAGCCTGACCGAGTCCTATGCGATGTTCCCTGGGGCATCTGTGTCCGGCTTCTACTTCGCCCATCCGGAAGCCAAGTACTTCACGGTCGGCAAGATCGGTGAAGACCAGCTGAAGGACATGGCCGCGCGCCGTCAGGTATCGGTCGAGCAGTTGCAGTCCTGGCTCGCGCCCAATCTCTGAAAAGCGGGTCGCGCTGTGGGCAAGGAGGTTGCCTGCGGCGCGACGACACGAGCGCAAATGCAATGGCACCAATGCAGTGGCGCCAATGCAGTGACACTACCGCATTGGTGCGGTCTCAGCCGACCGGTGCGCCGTCGATAAACACTTTCATCTCACCCGGCGCAAATGCCTGCCAGCTTTCATTCGTGGTCAGCGGCTCGGTGACGATCACGGCCACGCGATCATTCGGCGTGGTCACTTCTGAAAAATCCACCGACAAATCCTCGTCCGACAGTTTCGCCTGCGTGAACGGATACTGGCGCACGATGTAGTGCAACTTGGTCGAGCAGTGCGCAAACAATGCCGAGCCATCGGACAGCATCATGTTGAACACACCGAAGCCGGCGATCTCGCGCGTGAGCTCGGCGATGGCTGCGGTCAGTGCCTCGATCGCCGGCGGGGTGTCGCCAAAGCGCCGGCGCAGCGACTGCAGCAGATAGCAGAACGCCAGCTCGCTGTCGGTATTGCCGACCGGACGGAATGCGCCATCCAGCACTGGTGCGAAGGCTTTCAGGTCGCCATTGTGAGCAAACACCCAGTAGCGCCCCCAGAGCTCGCGCACAAACGGATGGCAGTTCTCCAGCGCGACCTGTCCCTGCGTGGCCTTGCGGATATGCGCGATCACGTTCCTCGACTTGATCGGATAGCGCTTGATCAGCTCCGCTACCGGTGAGGCCACGGCCGATTCATGATCGACGAACAGCCTCACGCCGGCCCCTTCGAAAAAGGCAATACCCCAGCCATCCTTGTGCTCGTCGGTGCGTCCGCCGCGATGCGCAAAGCCGGTAAAGCTGAACACGATATCGGTCGGCACATTGCAGTTCATGCCGAGCAGTTGGCACATGGCGGGCTTTCCTCAGTTGGGTAATTGCATGATGTTAGCGCGAGCGCCGCATGCATCAGGTTTGCGCAAGCTGCAGTCCGCAATGCCAGATCGCATGGCCGGACTGCCGGTATTTTTCTTCAAAGGGCGTCAGCGGCCCGGCCGGGTCGTCTGGCAAGGGTTTTGCCACCACGGATTGACCACTCAATTGCGACAGCGCTGAAGCGAATTCCTCGACATAGGTCGCCCAGTTGCTGCGGCACTCAAGCCAGCCACCGAGCGCGATGATGGTCGGGAACACCGGATGGCCATGCCAGCGCCGCCCGAGCTGCGCCTTCTTGGGCCATGGATTCGGGTAGAGCAGGTAGTGCCGTTCCGGGTGCATCTGGTGTGCCAGCATCAGCCGCCAGAAGTCGATCAGGTCAGCGCGCAGCAGCAGGCAGTTTGACGGACGCTCGCCCGGCCAGCGCAGCTCGCGCGAGAGCCGGTCGGCCGATTGGTCGACGCCGATCACGAAATGCCGGGGAAAGCGCGCCGCCAGTCTCAGCGACGACAGGCCCACGCCGCAGCCGGCATCAAGAATCAGTGGCGCAGTACTGGCCTGCCACGCCGCATGGCCCTGCTTGAAAGCGGCAAGGGTATGTGCCGCGACGGGCTTGAGGAAGCTGGCGCGCGCATGGCGCGCGACGACCAGCGCGAGTTGTTCGTGCGGGCCGGGCTGGTTGCTGTCAACGGGACGGGATTGAGCGTACATGGGGCGGACCTTGAAGCCCGCCGAGGATACCGCAGCTACCGCTGCGCGTCAGTGCAGGACGACCGGCTGCGCCATCAGCGAGCCGTAGCTGCCGAGGAAATCATCAATCTCTTCAATCGTGGGCTCGGACGCAATCAGCGCGCGCACATGCTGGCGAAAAGACTCGGCCAGCGGGCCGGCGATGAAGATCTCGCGCTTGCCGGGCTTGTCGAGTATCTCGTAGCCGCCGAAGCGCATCGCTTCCTGGCCTGACTGCGCACCGAATTCGACCACGCTGTAATGCTCGCTGTTGTAGATCAGGTTCATGCTGGCTCCCAGAGTCGTGAGGCTCGATCCACCGGTGACAGGCAAGATCTGCCGGTCCTCGATGCTGCACATGGCGCTGCCCTGCGAAATTTCAATAGTGATGACAGCGCTGCCCGCAAATCCCGTGCCCGGCTTAGGTGAATGATCGGCGCATGGCCGGCTTCAGTTGCAGTCGAGGTCGGGGCCCAGTTCCAGATGCTCGAGGTATTGCGCTTGCTGCAAAAACTTCCTGACATTCGCCAGATGGCTGGCATCGGCGAGGGAGAGATAAAGTCGTACCGGTTTCTCTCGTAACAGCCGGTTCAGCGTGATCTGCATCGTCAGGTTACCGGTGCAGCAGGGACAGCCCGGTGCGACGCGTATGACTTTCATTACGGACGCGGCGGCCAGTGCATGTAGCGCGCCTCGGTCGTTGGCGATGCCCTCGACGATTGCGGCGCTGACACCGGCCGGGAAATCCTGTTGCGCGATCGCTGCTTCGCGCGCGGCGGCACTGCCGCCATGAACCAGCGTAACTTCCGTCATCCGGCTTTCTTGACAACCTTGCTCGAGTCTACGCCGAGTTGCTTGAGCTTGCGGTACAGGTGGGTGCGCTCCAGCCCGGTGCGTTCGGCGACACGGGTCATGCTGCCGCCTTCGCGGGCCAGATGATGCTCGAAATAAGCGCGCTCGAAGGCATCGCGCGCCTCGCGAAGCGGCAGCTCGAATGAGACGCGGAATTCATTGTCAGGTACCCCGAACGAATGGCCGTTCGGGATGCCGTGGCCGTTAGCCATACCATGGGGGCCGTTGCCGTTGTAGACCGGTTGCTGCTGCAGCTGCGGCACCAGCGTGACCTTGTCCTGCGACATCATGGGCCGCGTGTTCGGCGGCAGCATCGTCCCCCGCGCCGCTTGTTCCTGCCCGCGCGAGAGGCCTTGCTGCACGGTGCGCAGCAATTTTTGCAGCGAGATCGGCTTTTCGAGGAAGTTCATTGCGCCGATGCGGGTGGCTTCCACCGCAGTGTCGATGGTCGCGTGTCCGGACATCATGATGACCGGCATGGTCAGCAAACCATCGCGCTGCCACTCCTTGAGCAGGGTGACGCCATCGGTGTCCGGCATCCAGATGTCCAGCAGCACCAGATCGGGGGTACTCGAGAGCCGCAGCTCGCGCGCCGCATTGGCGTCCTCGGCAGTGGTGACCACATGTCCTTCATCCCCGAGAATTTCGGACAGCAGCTCCCGGATGCCCATTTCGTCATCTACGACCAGAATATTTGCCATGGGTGCGCCTCTTTGCTCTCGCTACACTTGCTGCAGGTAGATCGCCGTGCAGAAATTGTATTTTTTACAATATATAATGTCAAACCATTAAATGTCTGAAAGCTTCATCAATAAAATCAAGACTCTGGCGCCAGACTTCTCCTTGCGGTTATGCAACTCGATGCGGCCACCGTGCTCCTCGATGATCTTCTTGACCACTGGCAAGCCTAGCCCGGTGCCGCGCGGCTTGGAGGTCACGTAGGGTTCGAAAGCCCGCGCAATCAGCTTCGCGTCAAATCCGGGCCCATTGTCCAGAACTGTCAACCGGACTGCAGTTCGTTCACTGCCATCTGCATCCGGAAAATGAATGGCCTCGGTCCGTATCACGATTTCCGGAGATCGCAAGTTTTTGTCGATCTCCGCCGTCGCATCTTGTGCATTTTGCAAGAGGTTGTGTACCACCTGTCGCATTTGGGTTGCATCGCCGAGGATGCGTGGCAGCGCCGGGTCCAGTTGTGGTCGAATGGCATCCGCATGGTCGCCGCCAGCATACAGTTCCAGGATCTCGCTGATCAGCGCGTTCAGGTCCAATGGCTGCAGCACGGGCGGCGGGGTTTTCGCGTAATCGCGGAAATTGTCCACCATTTGCTGCATGGCAAGCACCTGATTGACGATGGTGTTCGTGCCCCGTTCCAGCAGCGCGGCGTCGCTGCCTTCCAACTTGGAATTCAGCTTCATCTGCAGCCGTTCGGCTGACAGCTGTATCGGTGTCAACGGGTTCTTGATCTCGTGTGCGAGCCGGCGCGCAACTTCGGCCCAGGCCACCGTGCGCTGGCCAGAGATCACATCGCTAATGTCATCGAAAACCACCACATGGCCGGTGCCCGTGCCGACCGGCAAGCGTGAGCCGCGCACCAGCAGCGTGATGTCGCCGTCGCCGGCCCGGCCGAGCACGCGCCGCCCGAGCTCGATCTGTTGCTGCCAGTGCAGCGACTGCCCACCGGTATCGGTGTCGTCGCCCGCGGCCTGCGCGTTCTGGCTTGAGAAAGCCTCGATTACTGGCGCGCTAAAGGTCGCCAGCTCCGGCAGGTTGGCAAAGGGCTGGCCCATGGCCGGGCGCAGCGCCAGATGCAGGATGCGCTCTGCCGACGCATTGAAAGTCACCAGCCGCAGGTGGTCGTCGAACACCATCACGCCGGCTGACAGATTGGCCAGTATCGATTCTAGATAGGCCTTCGCATCTTCCAGTGCGCGCCGGTTGCGCTCGACTGCTTCGCGCGCATCGGCCAGCTGCATCGTCATCGTGTTGAAGGATTGGGTTAGCGTGCCCAGCTCGTCGGACGTAGCGACGATGGGACGCGGTGACAGGTTGCCCTCGGCCACCGCCTTGGTGCCCTCGGCCAGCAGCAGCAGCGGCTGAGCCAGATCGGTGGCTAGCAGGAAAGCCGAGACCATGGCGGCGAACACCGCCAGCAGCAGCACCATGGTCAGCGTGACCAGATAGAACTTGCGCAGACCATCGCGTGCCAGTGAGCGCTCCTGATACTCGCCATAGGCGGCACGTAGTGCCTCGGCATTCTGCGCAAGCTGCGCCGGTACCGGTTGCAGCACCTGCAGGAAACGTTGCTGACCGCGAAGGTTCAGCAGCGAGCCATCGCCGCGCAGCGCAATGATGATGCGGAATCGCAGGCCTCCGGCATCGGCTGCAGGTCCGGCAGCAGTCGTGCCGGCCACGCCGGCCGCACTCATGGTTTTGTTGCGAACGACGAAATCGGCGGCACCGGCGCGACCACTTCGTCCGGCAGCGCCTGCCTCTTCATCGCCTTCGATGGCGCCATAGCCATCCATCGATCTTGCCCGCGTGAGCATGGCTGCGCTGGGTGCATCTGGTATCAGCTCAGTCAGCTTGCTGCCGGTGCTCGCGATCACATTGCCGTTGCCGGCCACGACCATGCCATCCTGAAGCTGGTGATCCTCCAGCACACGCGGTAGTTGCGAGGAAAGCGCACTGTCCGACAGCTCGGCCAGGTCGGCGCCGGCGGCGCGCGCCTTCTGTCGCAAGTCGCGCAGCGAGGAATCAAGCGCGGTTCGTCCCAGCGTAAGCCCGGACTCCAGCGCCGACTCTACTTTCACATTGAACCAGGACTCGATCGAGCGCGACACGAACTGTACCGACACCGTGTAGATCACGATGCCGGGCAGGATACCCATCAGTGCGAACAGCATCACCAGTCGTGACATGAGCCTCGAGCCGAAGCGGCCGCGGCGATAGCGGCTGTATAGCCGGGTGAGCAACAGGCAGACCAGCAGGAACAGGCCGACGCCGACAACGATGTTCGCGCCCAGTATCCACGAGTAATAGGTCTCGAACATGCGGGTGTTGTCGCTGGCGGCGGCCAGCAGCAAGAGCAGCACGCCCACCGTCAGCGCCGAGGCCAGCAGCACATAGCGCAATGCGCGAGTCATTTCGCCTCGACTTTAAAGGGGAAGCGTGCCACGCCCGAGGCCAGTCGCCAGTCATTGCTGCCGATCGCGCTCACCTGTATCGGCTTGGGTAGCTGCGAGACGTCCAGCGCGAGCTGTACCGAGACCGTGTAAGCAGCGTCACGCTTGAGCGCATTCGGCTCAGCAATGATCCAGCGGCCTGGCCGGCGCAGCAGTGCCAGCAGGTCGTCCAACCGGCTGAAGTTACGGTGCAGGCTGCCATCGATCGATGCACGGTACTGCTGGGTGAGCACGTTATAGGAGAGCCGGATCGTGCGGGTGGCCTTTACCCCAATCTCGTCGAACCAGTACCAGCGCGGACGCGAGACCTCGACCTGCAGCGTGAAATACAGCGGCACGCCGCGCATCAGTGCATCTTCCAGCGCGCGTGTCAGTTCAACATTGAAGCTTGACGACAGCCGATAGCCCTCCTCGGTGGCTTCCAGAGATGCATCGACGAATTCAATGCCTTCAACTGCTCGCACAGCGCCCGGGGCGATTGCTAGCAGCAGGAACAGCCAACAGCCGAGGATGAGGCGTCGTATCACAAGAGAAAGAAAGGCTTCGCGCGCCGCCCGTCGGGCGCATGCTTGCAGGAAAAATTCCCCGGATAGTATCAAACGCGCGGCTTTTCCAGTAGCGCGTAGAACAGTCCGTCATGGTCGTCTGCTTCCGTTGCCAGCGGCAGCAACTGGCCGGGCGCTTCCAGCCGTCTTGCACCATGGCGCGCGGAGAAGCGATCAGCCTGCAGCGTGGATTCTTCCGGCCAGATAGAACAGGTCACCAGCAGCAGCTTGCCGCCCGGCTTGAGCAATCCCCAAAGGTTGTCGAGGATGGCGGCCGACAGCGCCGCCAGCTGCGCGGCATCTTGTGGACGGCGCAGCCAGCGTATGTCCGGATGCCTGCGCACGATGCCCGAGGCCGTGCAGGGCACATCGGCCAGGATGCGGTCGAATGGCCGGCCATCCCACCAGTCGCGCGCGGCCGCGTTACCCTGCCTGAGCTCGGCCTGCAGCTGCAATCGCGACAGGTTTTGCGCGACCTTCTGCAGCCGCGCCGCATCCTGATCGATCGCCAGCAGATCGATCTCTGCACTTTCGAGCAGATGGCCGGTCTTGCCGCCCGGCGCTGCGCAGGCATCCAGCACGCGCATGCCGTCCCCGACATCCAGCAAGCGCGCGGCCAGTTGTGCGGCGGCGTCCTGCACCGAGACTTTGCCTTCCGTGAAGCCGGGAATCTCTTGCACCGGCCGTGCTCGCGCCAGCCGCCATGCCAGCGGCCCGACCTGGCTGGCCACGATGCCGGCATCAGCGAAGGCTTGCTGCATCTTTTCCATGCTGGTCTTGCGGCGGTTCACGCGCAAGGTCAGCGGCGGCTGATGGTTGCCTGCGGCCAGCACCGATGCCCACTGCTGAGGGTAGGCATCACGCACCGCATCTATCCACCACTGCGGGTAATTCCATTGCAGGTCTTCGCGCTCGCGCAGGCGCGGCAGCAGCATCGTGCGCTCACGCAATAAGCGGCGCAGCACTGCATTCACCAGACCGCGCGCACGTCCCAGCTCGCGATCGGCGGCGCAGGCCGTCACTGCCTGGTCCACCAGCGTGTGCTCCGCATATGCGGCCTCGTCCTCACACAGCAGCGCAATCGCGCAGCAGAGCAGCGCCTTCAGACGGGGTGGTGATGGCGGCTTGTCGCTCAGCGCTTCCAGCACTGCATGTGCCATCCCACGCTGGCGCAGGCTGCGATAGCAGAGATCCTGTATCGCGCCCCGGCTCGCTGCGGGCAGATCGTTACGAGCAAACACGGCCGACAGCGCACGCGGCAGCGCGTTGCCCGCTTCCACCGAAGCCAGTACCGTCGCCGCGTTCAACAAGGCGAACGCCAGGGAGTCAGGCCGCAGCTTCATGCGGCGATGCGCGCTTGCAGGGCGGACAGCCAGTGCTCAAGGTCGGCGAAGACCGTGCTCGCCTCGGTCTCGTTAAACAGTTCGTGATACAGCGATGGGTATTCGATCAGTTGCCCAAGACCGGTGGCAAGCTGCGCATGAAAGTCGCGGCTGCCCTGCGCATCCACTAGCCTGTCGCTGCCTGACACCAGCAGCAGTACCGGCACCGATATCATGTGTGCTCCCTGCTGCGCACCATCGATCGCAGCCAGCATCGCGCTCAGCAGTCGCGCACTGATCCGGTCATGCACCAAGGGATCGGCCAGATAGGCATCGACCACGACACGATCCTGCGACAGGTAGCGCGCCTTCAGTCCATTCGACACTGCCAGCCCGGGTGCCAATGTGTGCAGCAGTTTCAGCAGCAGCTTCTGTGCCGGGTTCAGGAACAGTCCCAGCGCCGGCGACGACAGCACCAGCGCCGAGACAGGCAGCCCGGCCTCGGTCGCAAGCTTTGCGGCGAACAGGCCGCCCATGCTGTGCCCGAGCAGGATCGGCGGTGTCGCCGGTGTGCCGGGCTGTGCAAGCCAATCTGCGATCACCGCGCGCGCATCAGCCAGCAGCGTGTCGGCGTCGGGTACATCGCCGCGCGCGCCGCCCGAGCGGCCGTGGCCGCGATGATCATAGGTTCGCACTGCATAGCCGCGAGCGGCAAAAAAGCGCGCGACATGCGCATGGCGTCCCGCATGCTCACCCAGACCGTGCAGGATCACGACGCTGCCGACAGCATCGGTTGGGCTGGAAATCCCAGCTGCGCTCGCAGTGCCGTCGGCGCTCGCAGCACCAGCATGATTCGAGATATCTGCCGCATCCACAGCAGCACGCAGCGGAGAGTAATCGGCCACGTGCAGCTGCGTGCCATCCCGCATCGTCAGCGATGACATCAATGAATCCTTGGCATCCGTCGCACCCGTCACAGCCATCGCTGCCGTCGCAGCCGTCATCAGACGCCCCACATCACGAATTCATGGTCGCGATTGGCCGCGCGCAGCATTTCCAGCAGCGGATAGGCACGCGTGCCGAAGCTGATGTTTGCGCCGCGCGGATCGGGCGCTGAATCCTCATCCTGCTCGCGTGCCTTGCCGGCATCGTGCTCGGCCTGGCGCCGGATGTCGATCTCGGACTCGATGCGGCGGATCGCTTCCGGCGCCTCGTCGGCAGTGATTACGCCACGCGCGATGTCCTTGCCTAACAACTCGAGGATCGGCTTGGCGTGAATGTCATACATCAGCACTTCGGCTGCAGCTTTAGATTTAAAGGTAATCAGCATGATGAACTCCTCGCATCCATTCGCAGCTCGCCGTGGTAGCCGACGGCCGACAACGATATCGATGGGTGCAGCTTTGGATCAATCGGAATGATGTGTCAAACATAGCACGCGCATCGTACGATGTGTACTGGCATCAGCCACCGCTCTCGGTCACTGATGCCGGTGCTGTCAGATGCTTGCCCCGGATAAATGCAATCAGCGCCAGCAGCTGCAGCACCAGATAGCAGGCAAAGGCCATGCGCAAGGCATTCGGATCGCTGGCGCCCCAATGGTGGAAAGCATCGACCAGCAAGCCTATGCCCCATTGCACCGAGAAAGCGCCGATGAATAGCGTCAAGTTGAACGCACTGTTCGCACGTCCTGCCTGCGATGCGGGGAATGCCAGGCTCACATGGGTCTGCGCCAGCGTTGTGACGGTGATGACGACACCGAAGGCGATCCACAGCACCCAGCTCCATGCAAAGGGCAAGAGGATCATCAGGCACTGCACGACAATGGATGCGGCCAGACCCAGCGTGACTGCCTGCAGCACCGGCATGCCGGCGCGCGGATGCGACTGCCCGTCATAGCGCACATGGCGTGGCGCCCACCATGACAGGCCGAGATAGGACAGCATCAGACAGAAATTGAAGGCGAACAGCACTTGCGAGGTCTCGCCCACCGACAGCCCCAGTACCCGCACCATCCACGGTCCGGCCCACAGCGATTGCATCGCCATGAAGCCGCCCTGATGCACCGCGCCCAGCAGCGCCATGCGCCGGAAATACGGGTCGCGAAAAATTTGCGAGTAACTCGCATCGCCGGCGGCGGCGCGGCGCGCGGCACTGGCCGACATCCATTGTTCCACATGGCGCAGTCGCAGGAACAGCAGCGCCGACGCTATCAAGAGCAGGATGCAGATCACCCAGAACACGCCGCGCCAGCCCACCAGTGGCAGGACGGCCGCCACCGGCACGGTCGTGGACAGCGCGCCTAGCGTGCCGAACACCAGCATCCAGCTCGCGAGCTGGCTTTGCTGTTCGGGCGCATACCAGCTACGGTAGGCCTTCATCGCTGCCATCAGGCAGGCGGACACGCCAACGCCGATCAGTGCCCGCCCCAGCCACAGGCCTGTCAGCGAGGTGCTGGTGGCAAACACGGCCGCACCCAATGCGGCAAACAGCAGCAAGCCCGACTCGGTGCGGCGCGAACCGTAGCGATCGAGCCAGACGCCGATCGGCAGCTGCATGATGCCGAAGCCGACGAAGTAGGCAGAGGACAGCAGGCCGAGGTCGGCATTGTTGAGCTGCAGGTCTTGCATCAGCGCCGGCGCGATCACGGCATTGATCGCGCGCAGCGCATAGGACAGCACATAGGCCGTTGCAAACAGCAGCACCACGCGCAGCGCCAGCCTGCCGTGCAGGTATTCCGGCGCCTCACTCATCAGTTCAGGGTGAAGGAGGACAGGAAGGTATCGGCTATCTCATCACCGAGCTGTTCGCGCGGGCCAAGCGCGACGGCCTGATAGACCCGCCCGCCATGCGCAGCAAAGCGTGCATGCAGCGCCAGTGCGGTCTTGCCGCCACGGCCCGCGCCGACGGCCACCACCTCGGTCGCTTGCACGCCGCTCTTGAGCGTCACTGCCTTGGTCGTGTGCTGGGTGCTGCCGATATTGCGCAGCATGGCTGTTTGCATGGCTGTCAGCGCGGCCTGCTGTTGGGCCGGATCTTCCAGCTTCGCGCTGGCGATCGCAAAGCTGGTGTCATCGACTTCGGCTGCGGTCATCGACATCTCCACCTTGATGCCGCCAAGATCGACCGGCCTTGCAAAGCTGGCCGGCTTGGCCGGCAGCAGTACCGTATACGGCGCATCCGTGCCGCGCACTTCGCGCCAGTTGAAAGAAGGACTGCAGGCCAGCAGCATCAGCGCCATGCCGGCCAGCAGTATCAGCTGGCACAGCCGTTGGTTGATGGCGGCATCAAGGCATGCGGTAAGCCGTGATGATGGCGAGTGACCATCGAACGTCTGGCAAGGCGAGTCGGGAGCGGGAATCATCCCGCGATGGTATCAGTATCAGCTGTGATGGTTGATGGACAGTGCCCGTCGATACTGTATGGCCTCGGCCATGTGGGTCGCGCCTATATGGTCGTCATCACCGGCATCGGCAATCGTGCGCGCCACCCGCAGCACCCGATGCACTGCGCGCGCCGACCAGGCGAGCTTGTCGATCGCCGAGTGCAGCAAGGATGCCGCCTCGTTCGAGGGTTGGCAGTGCGCGGCGACACCGGCCTCATCCAGCAGCGCGTTCGGTCGACCTTGCCGCGCCAATTGCCGCTGCCGAGCTTGCTGCACGCGCCGCGCCACCGTGGCCGAGCTCTCGCCGGCCTGACTGGCCATGATGGCCTCGGCCGGCACCACGCCCAGCGTCAATTGCAGGTCGATGCGGTCCAGCAGCGGCCCCGACACCCGCCCCTGATAGCGCGCGATCGCATCCGGCGTGCAGCGACAGGCACGCACCGGATGGCCGAGGTAGCCGCAGGGGCAGGGATTCATGGCTGCCACCAGCTGGAAGCGGCACGGAAAATCCGTCTGCGTCGAGGCGCGCGAGATCGTGATGTGCCCGCGCTCCAGTGGTTCGCGCAGCACCTCCAATACCTTGCGCGAGAACTCCGGCAATTCATCGAGGAACAGCACGCCATGATGCGCAAGCGAGATCTCGCCCGGTCTCGGCACCATGCTGCCGCCGACCAGCGCCACGCCGGATGCCGTGTGATGCGGGGCGCGGAAAGGTCGCTGCCGCCACAACCGCGGCTCGAAGCGCCCGGCCAATGAAGCGATCGCCGCGGCTTCCATCGCCTCGTCATCCGTCATTGGGGGCAGGATGCCGGGCAAGCGGGCGGCCAGCATCGATTTGCCGGCGCCGGGCGGCCCCAGCATCAACAGGCTGTGGCTGCCGGCCGCAGCAATCTCCAGCGCACGCCTTGCCTGCGGCTGGCCCTTGACATCGGCCAGGTCCGGATAGCTCGGTGTATCGCTGCCACCTGTCGCCGCCGCAACCGGCGGCGACAGGTGCGCGCCGCCTGCGCTCAGGTGCGCGGCCACTTGCGATAGCGAGTCGGCCGCGAGGATACGCATGTCCGGCACCAGCGCCGCTTCAGCTGCGCTCTCGCGCGGCAGCACCAGCGCGCGCGGCGATGCGCTGCGGCTGCGCACTGCCTGCGCCATGGCCAGTGCGGCGCGCACCGGGCGCAGCTGCCCGGTCAGCGAAAGCTCGCCGGCGAATTCATGCAGATCAAGTCCGTCAGAAGGCAGCTGTCCGGAGGCGGCAAGGATGCCGAGCGCAATCGGCAGGTCGAAGCGCGCCGATTCTTTGGGCAGGTCGGCCGGGGCGAGATTGACGGTGAGGCGGCCGGCCGGGAATTCGTAGCCGGAATGCTGTAGCGCGGCACGCACGCGGTCGCGTGCTTCGCGGACTTCGGTATCGGCGAGGCCGACTATCGTGAATGTGGGCAGTCCATCTGCCAGATGAACCTCGACCGTCACCTCCGGCGCCTCGACGCCCGCTAATGCGCGGCTGCGGAGGACGGCCAGTGCCACGGATTCAGGATTTGAGCTTCGATTCCAATTCGGCAACGCGCGCTTCCAGTGCGTCCAGCTTGGCGCGGGTTCGGGCCAATACCTCGGCCTGCACCTCGAATTCCTCGCGAGTCAGCAGATCGAGTTTGGAGAAGCCTTGATTCAGCATGGCCTTGAGGTTCTTCTCCACATCTTTGGCCGGGGAGTGCTGCAGAACCTGATGGATACGGTCTTGCAGTTCGGAAAGAAAGCTGGGGGTAGGGATCATGACTTTGCCATAATGCTCGCACTATTTTTGGGCAGATGCTCATCGATGGTGCGTCGGGTAGAGAAAATTTGAGGAATTCCGACGATAGATGCTAGCGGAATTGGCTGGATTGGCAAGTATTTCCCGCTTTTTCAGTTGGCACACGTCCTGCTTAATGGCTTCCAGCACACACACCAGTCGTGGGGCAGGTCTCTTTGATCACCGATTCAATCAAAAAGGAAAACCAATGAAAAAACTCATACTCGCCAGCGCCATTACCGCAGCCTTCATGGGCTCGGCGGCTCACGCTCAAGAGGCCACGCCGGAAACCACCGTTGCCTATAACGTCGGTGTCGCCACCGAGTATCGCTACCGTGGCATCGCCCAGTCCCAGAAAGACCCAGCGTTGAGTGCAGGCGTTGATGTGACTCACAATCCCACTGGCTTCTATGCCGGTGCCTGGGCGTCAACGATTAAGTGGACCAAGGCTGTGGGTGGCGGCGGTGATGTCGAGATCGATCTTTTCGGTGGCAAACGCGGTGAGATCGTCAAGGACGTGTCTTATGACATTGGAACTTTGGTTTACCTGTACCCGAACAACCGGCTTGGCAGGCTTGCGCCATCTTATGCAGACGCTACTAGTTGGGAGGTCTATGGCCAGGTTGGCTACGGCCCAGCCTACTTTAAGTACTCGTATGCACTGACAAACCTGTTCGGCACGCCTGACAGCAAGGGTGCCTACTACCTAGATGCTGGTATCAATCAGCCGGTCGCAGATGGTCTGGTGCTTAATCTGCACGCTGGACGTCAAGTATTCGGTGGGGCTGCTAACTCGATTTACAACTACAACGATTGGAAAGTGGGCTTGACCAAAGACTTCGGTTTTATGGTCGGCGCGATCTCATACATTGGAACTGATGCGAGGGAGTCCGCCTACACGTGGGGTAGCGGTACTAACGCAACTTTTGTTGGTAAAAGTGCCTTCGTCGGCACCCTCACCAAAAACTTCTGATCCATCCCCAAGAGGCTGAAATGAAACTCATCACTGCCATCATCAAGCCATTCAAGCTCGATGAAGTGCGCGAGGCCCTGTCAACCATTGGTGTGCAAGGCATCACCGTCACCGAAGTCAAGGGTTTTGGTCGCCAGAAAGGCCATACGGAGCTCTATCGCGGCGCCGAATACGTCGTTGACTTTCTGCCTAAGACCAAAATCGAGGCAGCGGTCGATGACGCCATCGTCGAACGTGCGATCGAGGCGATCGAGAGCGCTGCACGCACTGGCAAGATCGGTGACGGCAAGATCTTCGTGTACGACCTGCAGCAAGTCGTCCGTATTCGCACGGGCGAAACCGGCAAAGAAGCACTCTAAGGGGATTCAACATGAAAAAATGGTTTACTAGCCTTGCGAGCGCCGGCCTGTTGCTGTTCGCGATCGGGATGACCCCGATCGCGTCGGCCGACGATGCGGCGCCCGCTGCGGCGGCCCCGACGGCGACAGCACCGGCGGCTGCAGCAGCCCCCGCAGCAGCCCCCGCAGCAGAAGCGGCCCCGGCCACGGCTGCCGCTGCACCGGTGCCCGACAAGGGCGACACCGCATGGATGATGGCAGCCACGCTGCTGGTCATCATGATGTCGATCCCAGGTCTGGCCCTGTTCTACGGCGGCCTGGTCCGCTCGAAAAACATGCTGTCGGTGCTGATGCAGGTGATGATGATTTTCGGCCTCGTCGTGGTGTTGTGGTTCATCTACGGTTACTCGCTGGCGTTTACCGAAGGCGGTGCTTTCTTTGGCGGCTTCGATCGTCTATTCATGAAAGGCATGACCCCGGAATCCGTGGGTGCGACCTTCAGCAAGGGCGTCGTTATCCCGGAGCTGGTGTTTGCCTGCTTCCAGGCGACTTTCGCAGCGATCACCTGCGGACTGATCGTCGGCGCCTTCGCCGAGCGGATCAAGTTCTCGGCCGTCATGTTGTTCATGGTGATCTGGTTCACGTTCGCCTACATTCCGATCGCCCACATGGTCTGGTTCTGGCCGGGTCCGGATGCGTTCACTGACGCTGCTGCCGCAGACAAGGCTACCGCCGTCTCGGGTTGGCTGTTCCAGAAGGGTGCGCTCGACTTCGCCGGTGGCACCGTCGTGCACATCAATGCCGCCGTTGCTGGCCTGGTAGGTGCGTTCCTGGTCGGCAAGCGTGTCGGTCTTGGCCGCGAATCCATGGCGCCTCATTCGCTGACCCTGACCATGGTCGGTGCATCCCTGCTGTGGGTGGGCTGGTTCGGCTTCAACGCCGGCTCGGCGCTGGAGGCCAATGGTTCTGCTGCACTTGCTTTCGGCAATACGCTGCTGGCCACCGCCGGTGCGGTGCTGTCGTGGACTTTCGCCGAGTGGGTACTGAAGGGCAAGCCGTCGATGCTGGGCGCAGCCTCGGGCGCAGTGGCCGGCCTCGTGGCCATCACTCCGGCAGCCGGCTTTGTCGGTCTGATGGGCGGCTTGGTCATCGGCCTGCTCGCCGGCGTCACCTGCCTGTGGGGTGTCAACAGCCTCAAGCGCATCCTCGGTGCAGATGATTCACTCGATGTATTTGGCGTGCACGGCGTCGGTGGCATCCTCGGTGCGATCTTAACCGGCGTGTTCGCAGCGCCGTCGCTCGGCGGCACCGGCATCTACGACTATGTCGCCAATGCCGTTGCGCCCGAATACTCGATCGCCTCGCAGGTCTGGGTCCAGTTTCAGGGCGTGATCACCACGGTCGTCTGGTCTGGCGTGGTTGCCTACATCGCTTACAAGATCGTCGACATGATCGTCGGCCTGCGGGTCAGCGAGGAAGAAGAGCGCGAAGGCCTGGACATCTCCAGCCACGGCGAAACGGCTTACCGCGCGTAATCTCACGCCAAATGAAGCAAGCACGGGTCCGCGTACTGCGGCCCGAACGAGCCCCCGGTCAGCCGGGGGTTTTTTTTCGCCGGCAAGCCTTTAAATCGCTGGCTTTGCCTTGATCTGACCAAGCATGGTCGGCCACCGCGGTTTTTGCGCCAGCTCTGCTGGCTGCGGATCCAGCGATCATTCAGGCTGTCAATCTTGGCATCAATCTGGCCATGAATCTGGCTGAACTGCCTGATTCCGTTAAAATCGACGCCCCTGCACGCCTGCATCACCGAATTTTCAGACAAGGTTTCCCCATGGTTCCCCATCTGGTCACGGCCCTGAACGGCCCGCTGCTCGAACTGGAAAAGAAAATCCTCGACGCGACGCCCGCGATCGAGCGCTGGTTCCGCCTGGAATGGCAAGAGCACACGCCGCCGTTCTACTGTTCGGTGGATTTGCGCAATTCCGGCTTCAAGCTGGCGCCGGTTGACACCAACTTATTCCCGGGCGGCTTCAACAACCTTGCGCCCGAGATGTTGCCGCTGGCCGTGCAGGCTGCGATGGCAGCGATCGACAAGTACTGCCCGGATGCTCGCAACCTGCTGCTGATCCCGGAAAAGCACACGCGCAATACTTTCTATCTGCAGAACGTCGCGCGACTAATGCAGATCTTCCGCCAGACCGGCCTGAACGTGAGGCTCGGTACGCTCAGCGACGAGATCAAAGAACCGACTACGCTCGAGCTGCCCGACGGCAGCACCTTGACGCTGGAGCCGCTGGAGCGCAGCGCCAACGGCCGCCGCCTCGGGCTGAAGAACTTCGATCCCTGCACCATCCTGCTCAACAACGATCTCTCGGCCGGCATACCGTCGATCCTGGAAGACCTGCACGAGCAGACGCTGCTACCGCCTCTGCATGCCGGCTGGGCAGTGCGCCGCAAGACCAATCATTTCGCTGCCTATGACGAGGCCGCGAAAAAATTCTCCAAGCTGATCGACATCGATCCGTGGATGGTGAACCCGTATTTCGCCAAATGCAGCGGCATCAATTTCCACGAGCGTACCGGCGAGGAATGCCTGGCCACCAATGTCGATACCTTGCTGGCCAAGATCCGCAAGAAATACAAGGAGTACGGGATCAAGGAGACGCCCTTCGTCATCGTCAAGGCAGACGCCGGCACCTATGGCATGGGTATCATGACCGTGCGCGACGCCAGCGAGGTCAAGGACCTCAACCGCAAGCAGCGTAACAAGATGTCGGTAGTGAAGGAAGGCCTGGAAGTCTCGGATGTCATCATCCAGGAAGGCGTGCACACCTTCGAGCACATCAATGAATCTGTCGCCGAGCCGGTGGTTTACATGATCGACCGCTATGTGGTCGGCGGCTTTTATCGCGTGCATGCTGAGCGCGGCATCGATGAGAACCTCAACTCGCCGGGCGCACATTTCGTGCCGCTGGCCTTCGCGCAGCAGCATGCATTGCCGGACCTCGCGGCCAAGCCCGGTACGGCCGCACCGAACCGTTTCTATATGTACGGCGTGGTGGCACGACTGGCCTTGCTGGCAGCTTCGCTCGAGATTGAAAAGACCGATCCCAATCCGGAAGTCTACTGATGAAGATCGCGTTTGCGGCCGATCCGCTGTCCGGCTTCAAGATCGCGAAGGACTCCACCTTCGCGATGATGCAGGAAGCGGCCGCGCGCGGCCATCAGCTCTTCGCATTCACCCATGCCGATCTGCTGTTTGATGGCCAGCAGGTCAAGGCCAGCGTTTCGCGCATCACGCTGACTGGTCGGGCCGGTCTCTGGTATCAGGTCGAAGAAGCCGCACTGCATGCACTGACAGATTTCGATGTGGTGGTCGAGCGTACCGACCCACCGTTCGACATGAATTACGTGACCGCCACCTGGCTGCTGGAGCGAGCCGAGGCAGGTGGCGCGCGCATCGTCAACCGGCCGGGCGCGATCCGCAGCCACAATGAAAAGCTCGCGATCGCTGGCTTTACCCAATTCACTGCGCCGACCGTGGTCAGCAGTCAGGCCGCGCACTTGCGCGCCTTTCATGCCGAGCATCGCGACATCATCTTGAAGCCACTGGATGGCATGGGCGGTACCGGCATTTTCCGCGTGCGCGATGACGGGCTGAACCTGGGCGCCATCATCGAGAGCCTGACCCAGGATGGCAGCCGCACGATCATGGCGCAGCGCTACATTCCGGAAATCGTGCACGGCGACCGCCGGGTGCTGCTGATCGGCGGCCAGGTCGTGCCCTATTGTCTCGCCCGCATACCGCAGGGTGGCGAGGTGCGCGGCAATCTCGCTGCCGGCGGCAAGGGCGTGGCCATGCCAATTTCCGATCGTGAGCGGGAAATCGGCGAGGCGCTGGCGCCGGAATTGATGGCGCGCGGCCTGATGCTGGTAGGATTAGACGTGATCGGCAACTACCTGACCGAGATTAACGTGACCAGCCCGACCTGCTTTCAGGAGATACGCGAGCAGACGGGCTTCAATGTCGCCGCCATGTTCATGGATGTACTCGAAGCGCAGAGCTAAGCCGGATCGCGACACGGACAACAGCCATGGTGGGCATACTGTTACTGACGCATGCGCCGCTCGGGCGCGCTTTTCTTGAGGCCGCGGCCCATGTATTCCGCAGCATGCCCGAGCGCGTCGAGGCACTCGACGTGGTCGCCGACCAGAATACCGACGAAGTACGCAAGCTTGCTCAGCAAGCGATCGCCAGATTGAATGACGGCGCCGGCGTGCTGGTCATCACTGATGTCATGGGCGGTACGCCCTCCAATTGCACGCTGCAGCTGTGCCAGCCCGGTGAAGTCGAGGTCATTGCCGGCATCAGCTTGCCGATGTTGCTGCGCGCGCTGACGTATCGGCACAATAGCCTCGATGTTGCGGTCGAGATGGCGCTGGCCGGCGGCCAGAACGGTGCCTGTCGCGTCGACAACCGCATCCGACTGTCACCTAGCTAGTGTAGCCCCGTATACGAGCTAATTCACCATTCGCCCCCACCCACACAAAACCTAAAAGACAGCCATGATCAGCAGGGACATCGAAATCATCAACAAGCTGGGATTACACGCACGTGCATCGGCCAAGCTCACACAACTAGCTGCCAAGTTCCAGAGCGAGGTCTGGATGACCCGTAATCAGCGCCGAGTGAACGCCAAGTCCATCATGGGCGTGATGATGCTGGCTGCCGGCAAGGGCAGTACCGTGACGCTGGAGGCCGAAGGGCCGGACGAGCAGGCATGCTTCGATGCGCTAGTCGAGCTAATCAACGCCCGCTTCGGCGAGAGCGAATAAGTCGTTTCAGGCAGCGCATACCGACATGGCCACCTTCTCCCTGCATGGCATTCCTGTTTCGCGCGGCATTGCGATCGGCCGCGCGCATCTGCTGAAGGCCGCTGCGCGCGAGGTCAAGCATTATCTCGTGTCCGAAGAGAAGGTTGAGGCCGAGGTGCGTCGCTTGTCAGAGGCGATTGCGGCTGTCCATGCCGAGCTGCAGGCAGTGCGAAGCGATCTGCCGCCGGATGCGCCCAGCGAGTTGGCCGCCTTCATCGACGTCCATGCACTGATCCTGTCCGATCCCATCATTGCCGAAGACCCGCTACGCATCATCCGCAGCCGGCACTACAACGCGGAATGGGCGCTGCTGACCCAGATCGATGAGCTGTCCGCGCAATTCGACGAGATCGAGGATGCCTATCTGCGCGAGCGCAAGAACGACATTCGCCAGGTTGGCGAGCGCGTGCTGAAGATGCTGACCGGTAGCGCAAGCTCGCTGCCAACTTCGAGCGACCCGGATGATTTTGCGCCGCAGATGATCATCGTCGCGCATGACATCTCCCCGGCCGACATGCTGCAGTTCCGCGATCGCAGCTTCGTCGGTTTTGTCACCGACCTCGGCGGCCAGAACTCGCATACCGCGATCGTCGCTCGCAGCCTCGATATACCGGCAGCCGTGGGCATGGGCAATGCGTCTGCGCTGATCGCTGAGGATGACTGGGTGATCATCGATGGTGATGCCGGTATCGTCATCGTCGATCCCGCAGCGGTCGTGCTCGAGCAATACCGTGAGGCGCAGGCCAAGCTGATGCGTGAGCGCAAGAAGCTTGGCAAGCTCAAGAAAACGCCGGCCATCACGCGCGATGGTACCTTCATTCATCTGCTGGCCAACATCGAGCTGCCCGAGGATTGCCCCGGCGCGCTGGAGCTGGGCGCGGTCGGCGTCGGCCTGTTCCGTTCCGAGTTCCTGTTCATGGGACGCACCGGCCAGAGCGCCCGTCTGCCCTCCGAGGATGAGCAGTTCGAGTCCTATCGCAAGGCGGTGGTCGCGATGAAGGGGCGCCCGGTCACGATACGAACGCTCGATGTCGGCGCCGACAAGCCGCTCGACAAGGATGAAGAGACCGCGCTCAACCCGGCGCTCGGCCTGCGCGCGATCCGCTACTGCCTGTCCGACCCGCCAATGTTCCTCACGCAGTTGCGCGCAATTTTGCGCGCATCTGCTTATGGCCCGATCAGGCTGTTGATACCCATGCTCGCGCATGCCTTCGAGATCGACCAGACGCTCGCGCTGATCGAGCAGGCCAAGCAGCAGCTGCGCGACAGCAAAAAGAAATTCGATGAACAGATTGAGGTCGGCGCGATGATCGAGATACCGGCCGCCGCCTTGACGCTGCCGCTGTTCATCAAGCGCCTCGACTTCCTCTCCATTGGTACCAATGATCTGATCCAGTACACCTTGGCGATCGACCGCGTCGATCACGAGGTCGCGCACCTGTACAACCCGCTGCATCCGGCCGTTCTGCAGCTGCTGTCGATGACAATCACCGCCGGCGCCCGCGCAGGCATACCGGTAGCCGTGTGCGGCGAGATCGCCGGCGATACCAAGCTCACCCGCCTGCTGCTGGGCATGGGGCTGCGTGAGTTCTCGATGCACCCGGCGCAGCTGCTGACGGTCAAGCAGGAAGTGCTCAACAGCGACATCGCCACCCTCGAGCCGGCAGTGCGCCGCATCCTCAAGGCCTATGAGCCTTCCGTCATTGCCGATGGCGTCGAGCGCCTGAAGCTGCTCTGAAGCAGCGCAAGATCGGGTACCGGATCGGATGCCGAATCGGCCACCAGTTTGACGCTGGGCAGCGGTTTCGCTATTCTTCGCCCATGCGCCGATTTGATCTTAGCTTGCGGGCGCATGGGAGCTTCCCGAACAAATACGGCTAAAGCGAGCTTGAATCGACACCGAATCCAGCCCGATAGCCAGCGCTTCGGGCTTTTTTATTGTCGGCTACACAAGCACTGATTACACAATGAGATCGATCGGCGTCGTCAGTCCACAGTCCATGCATTTCGAGCAGCCGCTACCCTTGCAGAGCGGCGCCGAGCTGCGCGACTACACGCTGGTCTATGAAACCTATGGCTCGCTCAACGCCGATCGCTCGAACGCGGTGCTGGTGTGCCACGCGCTGAATGCATCGCATCATGTGGCCGGCACCTATGAAGGCCAGCCCAAGAGCGCCGGATGGTGGGACAACATGGTCGGTCCCGGCAAGCCGCTCGATACGGATCGCTTCTTCGTCATCGGCGTCAACAATCCCGGTTCCTGTTTCGGCTCAACCGGCCCGATGCATACCAATCCCGCTACCGGTAAGCCCTATGGCGCATCCTTTCCGGTGGTGACGGTCGAGGACTGGGTACATGCACAGGCGCGTCTGGCCGATGCTCTCGGCATACAGACGTTTGCAGCAGTGATGGGCGGTTCGCTCGGCGGCATGCAGGCGCTGGCATGGAGCATGTTGTACCCGGCACGCGTCGCGCATTGCCTGGTGATCGCTTCCACGCCCAAGCTGTCTGCGCAGAACATTGCGTTCAATGATGTCGCGCGGCAGGCAATCCTGACCGACCCGGATTTTCATGCCGGCGATTTCTATGCGCATGGCGTCGTGCCCAAGCGCGGCCTGCGGGTGGCGCGCATGATCGGCCATATTACCTATCTGTCCGATGACGACATGGCCGAGAAATTCGGCCGCGACCTGCGCAATGGCGATTATCAGTTCGGCTTCGGCGTCGATTTTGAGATCGAGTCTTACCTGCGCTATCAGGGCGACAAATTCTCCGAATACTTCGACGCCAATACCTATCTGCTGATCACCAAGGCGCTCGATTACTTCGATCCGGCGCGCGCGCATGGCGGCGATCTGGCGGCGGCACTCGCCAACACGCAGGCGGAATTTCTGCTGGTGTCCTTCTCGACCGACTGGCGCTTTGCGCCCGAGCGCAGCCGCGAGATCGTGCAGGCGCTGGTCAAGAACGACCGCCGCGTCACCTATGCGGAGATCGATGCGCCGCACGGGCATGATGCCTTCCTGCTCGATGATCCGCGCTACATGGGCGTGGTGCGCGCCTACTACGACCGCGTCTGGCAGCAGCTGGGCGGGGCGTCGGCAGTCGCTGTAGCCAGGGCTCGCAAGGAGGCCGCATGATCGCCGAGCGTTTTGCCGGTCTGCGTGCCGATCTCGCCTTCATCGCTCACTGGGTCGCGCCCGGCTCGCGCGTGCTCGATCTGGGCTGCGGCGATGGCGCGATGCTCGAATATCTGCAAAAGGACAAGCACTGCAGCGGCTACGGCGTCGAGATCGATGACGCCAAGATTCCGCGCTGCGTGCAGCGCGGCGTGTCCGTGATACAGCAGGATCTGGAAGGCGGGCTGGCGATGTTTGCCGACGATGCTTTTGATACCGTGCTCTGCCTGTCGGCGCTGCAGATGATGAAGAATGTCGAAGGCGTGCTGCGCGACATTGCGCGCGTCGGCCGCGAGGCCATCGTCTCCTTCCCCAACTTCGCGCACTGGCCGCACCGGCTGGCCCTGCTGACCGGCCGCATGCCGGTCTCCGAAAGCTTGCCGTATGCGTGGTACGACACACCTAACCTGCGCTGCGCCACCATCCGCGATTTCGAAGAACTCGCCGCCGAGGTCGGACTGGAGGTCATCCAGTGTGTCGCGCTCGGCGACAACGGCGACCCGGTTTCGTTCCTGCCGAATTGGCGCGGTAGTCTGGCCGTATTCCGGTTGCGGAAAAAATGATGCACAGGGCAAGCTGAGCGCATGAACCCTTCGACACCGGGCATGAGCACGGCCAGCACTGGCTGGCGGCATTACTTCAATCGCAAGATGCTCACTTGCGTGATGCTGGGCTTCACTTCCGGTCTGCCGCTGTTCATGCTGTACAACCTGCTGTCGGCGTGGTTGAAGGCCGAGCAAGTCGACCTCAAGTCCATTGGCCTGTTCGCGCTGGTTGGTTTTCCTTACACATGGAAGTTCGTCTGGTCGCCGCTGATGGACCGCTTCCATTTCCCGCTGCTGGGCCGCCGGCGCGGCTGGATGTTCGTCACCCAGCTGGCGCTCTTGGCTGCGATCGGCAGCTTCGGCTTCTACTCGCCGCAAGATGAGCTGACCGCGATTGTCGTGCTGGCTGGTCTCGTGGCCTTTCTGTCGGCCAGCCAGGACATCGTTATTGATGCGTACCGGCGCGAGCTCTTGTCCGAGCATGAGCAGGGCTCGGGCACCGCGCTGTTCGTCAATGCTTACAAGCTCTCGACACTGGTGCCGGGCTCGTTGTCGCTGATTCTGTCCGACTTCATGAGCTGGCAGCTGGTGTTTGCCATTACCGGCCTGTTCATGCTGCCCGGGATGATCACCACGCTGATGATCGCCGAGCCGCAGATCTATGGCACGCCGCCGCGCACACTGCGCGAAGCCGTGGTCGAACCTTTTCGTGAATTCATCCAGCGCAGCGGCTGGTCGCATGCGGTATTGATACTCGCCTTCATCTTCTTATACAAGCTCGGCGATTCGATGGCCACCGCGCTGGCCACGCCGTTCTACATGGAACTGGGCTACACGCGCACCCAGATCGGGCTGGTCGCCAAGAATGCCGGGCTGTGGGCGAGCCTGGCCGGTGGCATACTCGGCGCAGTGTGGCTGGAGAAGACCGGTGTCAACCGCGGCCTGTGGATCTTCGGCGTGCTGCAGGCGGTGGCCATCCTCGGCTTTGCGTTGCTGGCGCAGACCGGTATCGGCGTCGCGCCCGGCACGGAACCGGACACGCTGCTGCTCGGGCTAGTGATCGGACTGGAAGCGTTCGCCGTCGGCCTCGGCACTGCCGCCTTCACCGGTTATATCGCCACCACGACCGACCAACGCTATACAGCCACGCAATTCGCGCTGTTCACCAGCCTCGCCGCCGTGCCGCGCACCTTCTTCAACGCCATCACTGGCTTTATCGTCGCCGAGACCGGCTGGTTCGTGTTCTTCCTGATCTGCTTCGCGCTGGCGATTCCTGGCATGCTGCTGCTGCCGAAGATCGCGCCTTGGAATACCAAACCTGTGGATCAGGCTTCCTCTGCTTGATCTCTCCGTGGCAAGGGGAACATCCTTGCCTGCATGTCATGCCCTGGTCACGCACGACTCACCGCATCCGATGGGTCGGGTGCCTGACCACGCATTTTGCGGTTCATCCGTTTCAGCCAGCCCTGTGCGTCATCAACGAAGGTATAGACCGCCGGCACCACCAGCAGCGACAGCAGGGTGGACGTGATCAGTCCACCGATCACGGCCACCGCCATCGGCGAGCGGAAGCTGGGGTCGGCACCGAAGCCCAACGCCAGCGGCAGCATGCCGGCGCCCATCGCGATCGTCGTCATCACGATCGGCCGGCTGCGCTTGTGGCAGGCATCGACCAGCGCATCGAAGCGGTTCATGCCTGCAACACGTGCAAGGATCGCGTAGTCCACCAGCAGGATGGAGTTTTTCGTCACGATGCCCATCAACATGATCAGGCCGATCATGGATGGCATCGACAGCGCCTTTTGCGTCAGCAGCAGCCCGACGAAGGCGCCGCCAATCGACAACGGCAGTGCGGCGAGAATAGTCATCGGTTGCATGAAGTCATGGAACAGCAGCACCAGCACGCCATAGATGCACAATACACCGATGAGCATCGCGATACCAAAGCTGGCAAACAGCGCTTGCATTTCCTGCGCATCGCCCAGCTCGGCAATCTTCACTGAAGGCGGCAGGTTCTTCATCGACGGCAGCGCGCGCGCCTCATCGTTCAGCTCGCCGAGCGAGCGATTGCCCAGCTCTACCTCCAGCGTGACATTGCGGCTGCGGTTCAGGCGATCAATCTGCGCCGGACCGCTGTCCATGCTCACGCTGGCCACATTACCCAGCATAACCGGGCCCTGACGGCCGGGCACCATCAAGCGCTCTATCGCGGACAGGTCGGCACGTACCGGATCCGGCAGCTTCACGCGAATCGGTACCTGTCGTTCGGACAGGTTCAGCTTGGGCAGGTTGATATCGTAGTCGCCGGCGGTGGCCACGCGTACCGTTTCGGCAATGCTGGTGGTCGTGACGCCGAGATCGGCGGCACGCGCGGTGTCGGGACGCACAATGATCTCTGGCCGCACCAGCGATGCGCTCGAGTTCACATTGCCTATGCCCTGCAAAGTGCGCAGCTCGCGTTCCACTGCGCGCGCCGCTTCATTCAACGCGAACGGATCTTCGCTGCGCAAGACCAGCTGCATCTTGACACCGGTGTCAGGCGGGCCGACGGTAAAGCGCGCGCCAGCAATTGCAGATAACTTCTCTCGCAATTCGGTCTCGATCTGCTGCAGCGATTCCTTGCGCTCGTCGCGATGGATGACATTAAGCGTCAGCACTGCACGGCGTGCCTCGGCAGCTGCGCCCGGCACGAAGGCATCGCCACTGGAGCCGCCACCGACTGAGCTGAACACGCTCTGTATGCCCTTGACCGACATCGCTGCCTGCCGTGCCTGTTCGGCTGCATCGCGTGTCTCGGCCAATGTGCTGCCGGGCGGCAGTTCGACCGTGACCTGCGTCTGCCCGCGGTCGGCCGCCGGTATGAAACCGGTCGGTAGCAGCGGCACCAGCATCAGCGAACCGATGAAGAACAGTCCCGAGCCGATCGCCGTTACGATACGATGCCGCAGGCACCAGCGCATCACGCGCAGGTAACTGCGCATCAGCCAGCCATCCTGCGGTTGCACATGTTTTGCCGGCTTCATCAGGTAGGCCGACATCATCGGCGTCAACAGTCGCGCCACGACCAGCGAGGACATCACCGCGATCGCGGCAGTCCAGCCGAACTGTTTGAAGAACAGCCCGGGTACGCCGCCCATGAAAGCCGTTGGCAGGAACACCGCTACCAGCGCAAAGGTGGTCGCAATCACCGCCATGCCGATCTCATCGGCCGCCTCCAGCGCTGCCTGCATCGGTGTCTTGCCCATCTGCAGATGGCGTGCAATGTTTTCGATCTCGACGATAGCGTCATCTACCAGCACGCCGACCACCAGCGCCAGCGACAGCAAGGTCACGGTGTTGATCGTGTAGCCAAACCAGGACAGCGCGAGGAAGGTCGGTATCACCGATAGTGGCAGCGCCGAGGCCGCCACCAGCGTCGCGCGCCAGTCGCGCAGGAACCACAGCACCACCAGCACCGCCAGCAGCGCGCCCTCATACAGCAAGGCCATCGAGCCCTGATAGTTCTCCTCGACCGGTGCGGCATTGTCGATCACTTGCGCAAAACGCAGTTGCGGATGCACATCCTGAAGCTCCTTGATAGCGGCACGCGCGCCCTCGGCGACCATCACCTCGCCATAGCCCTTGGTACGTGAGATCTCGAAGCCGACCACCGGTTTGCCATCCTGCGTGGCCTCGGCGCGTGGCTCGGCTACGGTGTCGCTGACTGTCGCGATCTGATTCAGGCGCGCGCGGCGGCCGTCGGCCAGCGGTATTTCCATCAGCGCCAGCTCGGCGGCAGTCTTGACGGTCGCAATCGTGCGTACCGATTGCTCCGCACCCGATACATCGCCGCGCCCGCCCGGCGCTTCCTGTTGTACCTGTCGTAGCCGGCGCGATACATCGATCGCGGTCACTTGCAGCGCCGTCATGCGCTCGGCATCGAGCTCGATGCGGACCTCACGCGAGACGCCGCCAATGCGCTTGACTGCGCCCACACCCTTGACTGACAGTAAACGCTTGGTGACCGTGTTGTCGATGAACCAGGAAATCTCCTGCAGGTCCGGCGCGCCATCGCGCGCTTCTGCCACTGCAGCGACGGTGAAGGTCAGAATCGGCCGGCCGGCAGTCGAGACCTTGGTCACCGACGGGTCGCGCACATCGGCTGGCAGGTCGGCACGCACGCGGGCGACCGCATCGCGCACATCATTGACCGCATCCGACAGATTCTTTTCGAGGATGAACTCGACCGTGATCGTCACCTGTCCGTCGAGCACCTTGGTGTAGATGTTCTTGACACCCTGCAGGCTGGCGACTGAATCCTCGATCTTGCGCGCGACCTCAGTCTCGAGCTGCGCCGGTGCTGCGCCAGGCAGCGATGCGACCACATTGACGATCGGCAGCTCGATATCGGGAAAATCCTGCACCGCATTCGAGCGAAAGGCCAGCAGGCCGGCGAGGGTCAGCAGCGCGAACAGCAGGATCGCGGGTACCGGGTTGCGTATCGACAGCGCAGAAAAATTCACGGCCGCTCCTTATTTCGCGCCAGCCTGGCGCGCGGGTGCAACGCGCACCAGATCGCCGTCATTCAGGAAGCCGGCGCCGGCCACCACCAGTTCTGCATCCAGCGACACGCCATCGACCACTTCCACCCGGTCTTGCAGATAGCGCCCGGTCTTGACCTTCAGCTGCGAGACGCGACCATCCGGATTGACGCGGAACACATAGCTGAAACCGTCGCGCACTACTACCGCCTGCTGAGCTACGGTCAGGCCTTGGCCACTGCCGAGCGCGAACTCGCCGCGCGCAAACATGCCGGCCTTGGCCGCTGCTTCGCCGGCCGGAGCGGGCGCAAGGTCCACATAGACCAGTGCCGAACGGTTTTGCGGATTGACGGTCGGGCCGATCATGCGCACCTTGCCCGTCAGGCGCGTGCCGTTCGCTGCCTGCAGCGTGACCGCGGTGCCGGTGCGTATGCGCGCCAGCTCCGACGCCGTCACCTCGGCGCGCCACTCCAGCCGGCCCCTGCGGATCATGCGGAACAGCTCGGTGCCGTTGGCGACCACCGCGCCAACGGTGGCGGTGCGGGCCGAGATCACGCCATCGTCCGGCGCGAGCAGCTGCGTGAACTTCAGCCGCAGCTTCTGCGCGACGAGCGCCGCCTCGGCGGCTGCGACGCGCGCCTTCGCGGTCTGTTCGGCGGTCTGGTACTGGTTGATCTGCTGCGTGCTGAGCGCGCCCGTGTTGGACAAGGTGCGTGCGCGCTCGGCGTTGGACGCGGCCTCGGCCAGTGTGGCCTGCGCTTCCAGCAAGGCTGCGCGCGACTGGGCCAGATCCGCCTGCACCGTATCTTCCGAGAAGCGAGCCAGCACCTGCCCGGCGCGCACGCTGTCGCCCACATTGACCAGTACGTCGGTCAGACGCAGGCCATTGGCCTCGCTGCCGATGCTGGCTTCCTGCCAGGCAGCGATGTCGCCATTGGCCGCCAAGGTCTGCGGCAGTTGCAGCAGCTGTGCTTTCGCGGTGCTGACCGTCAGTACCGGCTTGGCCTGCCCAGCGGCGCTCGCGCCAGCGGCCTTGGCAGGCGGGTTCTTCTCGCTGGCCGCATTGCCGGACCGCGGCAGCAGCCAGCCGGCCGCCAGCACCACGGCAAGGCTAGCGACGGTGGCGATGGCGGGACGGCTGAGTCGTGGCAGGTTCATCATTCGGTGTCCTTGCGGTGCAGGTGGGGTATTTATTGGGCGGTCGCCTGGCTGGCGGGCGCAGTCCAACCGCCGCCGGCGGCGCGATAGAGCGCGATCCATGCCGCGATGCGTTCGCGTTGCAGGCTGACCAGCGCGGTCTCTGCAGCCAGCTGGCTGCGCCGCGCTTCTTCCAGCTCGAATAGGCTGGCCATGCCGTTCTGGTAGCGCTGCTGCACCGCTTGCAGCGAGGTGCTGAAGCCTTCGATCGCCACGCGCGCATCCTCGCCGCGCGCTGCGCTGCTATCCAGGCTTACTAATGCCTCTTCGACTTCGCGCACGGCGCGGCGCACAACGGCGCGGTAGTTGCTGGCAGCTTCGTCATAGCGCGCGGTCGCGGCATCGATGTTGGCGCGGCGTCGTCCGCCATCGAGTACCGGCAGCGTCAGTGCGATCGGGCCGATAGTCCAGCTGTTGAGGTTAAATGCATTGCCGCCGCTCTCGAAGCGGTTGCGGCCGATGTTCCCGGACAGCGACAGTCGCGGATAACGCTGTGCATTGGCCGAGCCGACCTCGTTGCTGGCGGCGGCCACTTGCTGTGCGGCGGCGTACACATCCGGACGTTGCGCCAGCGTGGCCGCCGGCAGCGATGGCAGCGCGACCGGTACCGGCAAGGCTTGTGCTGCCGGCCCCTGTGTATCCAGGCGCGCGCGCAGCGTGGCTTCTGGCAGGCCGCTCAGCATCACCAATATCTTCACGTCGATATCGCATTGCGCACGCTGCTGCGTGACTCTGCTGCGGCCCTCGGCCGCACTGGCGCGCGACAGCGCTGCATTGGCTGGCGACTGGAAGCCGGCATTCGCAGCCAGCTCGGTCAGCCGCGCCGTCTCGGCGCGCGATGCGGCATCGGCCTCGGCAACCGCCAGCAGCCGCCGGCAACTGCGCCAGTCGTAATACTGGTTCGCCACCTCGGCCGCGACTGACACGCGCGCTTCATGCCAGCCGGCTTCGGCGCCAAGCAGCCGCTGTTGTGCGGCATCGCGTGCCATGCGGTTCGCACCGAACAGATCGATTTCCCAGCTGGCCTGCACCGCACCCTGATACACATTACCGCCGGGGAAAGGCGGGAAGGCACTGCGGCGCTGCGCGCTCAGGCTCGCATCCACGGTCGGCTGCAGCACCGCGCCAGCCATCACGCGCTCGGCATTAGCTTGCGAAATCCGTGCGCGCGCGCTGCTGACGCTGCCATTGACCGACTGCGCAGCATCAATTAGCTCGATGAGCACCGGGTCTTGCTGTTGCTGCCACCAGTCGGTCAGCGCAGCGAGCTTGCCCTCATGCGCAAGCGCGGCCTCGCCCGGTACCGGCGCCACCCAGGCATCAGGTGTCGGTGCGGGCGTGGGGGTGGACGTTGGGTTGGGCGGCAGCAGCGAGCTAAACATGCCGCAACCGGACAGCGCAGCTGTCAGCACCAGGGGCACGAAGGCAGAAACAATCAGTCGGACGGTTTTCATCGGCAGGCCTCGGGAATCGACGCGCATTGTGCCAGCAACCTCGATTTCCTGTCTTGGCATCGCCCTGCCGTTCGCAGCTCGCGAGGCTCGGGCTACACTATCAGCCGATGAACTCTGTTTTCCTTCGTCTGCGCCCATGCTGAACGCACTCTGGGCCGCTTTCTTTGCGATCGCCGCCGCCAGCGCCAGCTGGCGTGTGATCGTTCATGGCGACCTTGCCGTCTTTCAGGCGATGGTCGAGAGCCTGTTCGCGATGGCCAGGCTCTCGGTCGAGGTGATGCTGCTGCTGTTCGGCACGCTGACGTTGTGGCTGGGCTTTCTGCGTATCGCCGAGCGCGCGATGCTGGTCGAGGCGCTGGCGCGCTGGCTGGCGCCTTTGTTTGCGCGGCTGATGCCCGAGGTGCCGCGCGGTCATCCGGCGCTCGGGCTGATCACACTGAACTTCACGGCCAATGCGCTTGGTCTGGATAATGCGGCCACGCCGATCGGCCTTAAGGCCATGCGCGAGCTGCAGACGCTGAACCCGCAGCCCGAGGTCGCCAGCAATGCGCAGATCCTGTTCCTGGTGCTGAATGCATCGTCGCTGACGCTCTTGCCAGTATCGATCTTCATGTACCGCGCTCAGCAGGGCGCACCTGATCCGACGCTGGTGTTCCTGCCCATCCTGTTGGCCACCGCCGCCTCGACGCTGGCGGGATTCTTTGCGGTCGACTTCATGCAGCGGCTGCGGCTGCGCGATCCGGTAGTGCTGGTCTGGCTGCTGGGCGCGGCGCTGATACTCGGTGGCTTCATCGCGCTGCTGTCGACGATGACAGCAGCGGCGATCGCATCGCTGTCATCGGTGCTCGGCAATGCGGTGCTGTTCGGGCTGGTGCTGCTGTTCCTGCTGGTCGGCGCGATCAAGCGAGTACCGGTGTACGAGGCTTTTGTCGATGGCGCGCGCGAAGGATTCGAAGTGGCGAAACAGCTGCTGCCGTATCTGGTGGCGATGCTGTGCGCAGTCGGTGTGCTGCGTGCCTCGGGCGCGCTTGATTTGCTGCTGCAAGGGCTGCGACATGGCGTCGAGCTGGTCGGCTGGGACACGCGCTTTGTTGATGCGTTGCCGACCGCGCTGGTCAAGCCCTTCTCCGGCAGTGCCGCGCGCGCGATGCTGATCGAGACCATGAACACGCACGGCGTCGACAGTTTCCCGGCGCTGGTGGCCGCCACCGTGCAGGGCAGCACCGAGACGACCTTCTATGTGCTGGCGGTGTATTTCGGCGCCGTCGGCATACAGCGTGCGCGGCATGCGGTGGGCTGCGCCTTGCTGGCAGACCTGGCCGGTGTGCTGGCGGCGATCGGGGTCGGTTACTGGTTCTTCGGCTGATCGCCCAGCTGACATCGCAGCTGAGCGTTGTTGGCAGTCGCCGGCTCAGACAGTGAACGCATAGCTGATGGTCAGCGGCGCATGGTCGGAGAAACGCTCGTCCTTGTACACCGACGCCGACGTTGCGGTCGCGGCCACGCCCGGGGTGGCGACGTGATAATCGATGCGCCACCCGACATTGTTGGCCCAGGCCTGTCCGCGATTGCTCCACCAGGTGTACGCGTCGCCAGTGGTGTCCGGATGCAGCAGGCGATAGACATCGCGCCAGCCAGCCTCGCCGAACAGCTGCGTCATCCATGCGCGCTCTTCCGGCAGGAAGCCGGAATTCTGCTGGTTGCTTTTCCAGTTCTTCAGGTCGATTTCCTGATGCGCGATGTTCCAGTCGCCGCAGATGACGACCTCGCGCCCCGATGCCCGCAATTGCAAAAGATGCGGCATGAACACGTCCATGAAGCGGAACTTGGCCTGCTGGCGTTCTTCGCTCGACGAGCCTGACGGGCAGTACACCGAGATCACCGACAGTTCGCCGAAGTCGCACTGCACATAGCGGCCTTCAGCGTCGAACTCTTCATTGCCGAAGCCGATCACAACCTTGTCCGGCGCACGGCGGCTGTAGACGCCGGTACCCGAGTAGCCCTTCTTTTCTGCGTAATGGAAATGTCCGTGATAGCCGTGAGGCGACAGAAACTCGGGTGTCATGTCGGCCTGCTGCGCCTTAAGCTCCTGGACACAGACGAAGTCGGCGTCCTGCCTGCTCATCCAGTCGAAGAAGGTCTTTTTGGCGGCTGATCGTATGCCGTTCAGGTTGGCAGAAATGATTTTCATGCGAGGCGTGTGCAGATAAACACATTCAATGGCGCACAGGATAACCCATCGCATACAGCAATCTCGCACAGCAGACGTGGGCAGCGGTTGTCGCACGATAAAATGCAGGCTTCCCATCGCCATCATCGAGTTATTCAGTGAACAACCTGCGCCAGCAATTCATCGAGTTTTCTGTCAACGCCGGCGTACTTCGCTTCGGCGAGTTCGTCACCAAGGCCGGCCGCCTGTCGCCTTACTTCTTCAATGCCGGCCTGTTCAATGATGGCGCACGTCTCGGTCAGCTGGCCAATTTCTATGCGCAGACGCTGATCGATGCCGGTGTTGATTTCGACATGTTGTTCGGCCCGGCCTACAAGGGCATCACGCTGGCCTCGGCCACGGCGGTGGCGCTGGCGGCCAAGGGGCGCAATGTGCCGTTTGCCTACAACCGCAAGGAAGCGAAAGACCATGGCGAAGGCGGCACCATCGTCGGTGCCAAGCTCGAAGGCCGGGTAGTCATCATCGATGACGTAATCTCGGCCGGCACCTCGGTGCGTGAGTCGGTGCAGATGATCCGGGCGCAGGGCGCAACACCTTGCGTAGTACTGATTGCGCTCGACCGCATGGAAAAGAGTGGCGCTGAAGGCGCGCTGTCAGCGTTGTCGGCTGTGCAGGAAGTCGAGCAGAGCTATGGCATGCCAGTGATCCCGATCGCGAACCTAAATGACTTGTTTGCCTATTTGTCCGGCCCGGGTGCGAGCGCCGAGCTCGCGCAGTTCAAGCCGGCGGTCGCTGCCTATCGGGAGCGTTACGGCGTTGCCGAGTGGTCTGCTTTCCTGTGGCGCCACGGTCGTAGCAGC
>JACCDH010032672.1_pt1 | contig 33497 bp, 12 predicted proteins | sample 7442481 | NCBI WGS metagenome assembly JACCDH01 (sample SAMN15323433, study PRJNA562643) | freshwater metagenome | isolation source: river surface water | place: USA:Blue River Watershed | collected 2017-08-15
GCATTTTTTCACTCAACATCCTATTTACTAAAATATTAACCCCTCCAATATCATTTAATACTAACCATTTTACATTTGGGTTTGTAACCAATACATTTTTAAAACTCTGTAAAAATCCCAGATAAAAAAGATGCGTATTTTTTGTATTTGGTATTGCACAAACCAATTCAATTGTTCTACCATTACCCATATCACTGGTAAGATGCGCATTTTTAAAAATATACATTCCAAGTATATCCTGTTTATTACGAACACAATATACCCACCATTCTTCTCGATTAATAAATTCTATTATGTTTCCAACACATGGAAGCGCAACAAATGAATATGTTGGTTTCACCATTTTCACAAAATCAATTAATTCATTGAATTCGGCTTTGGAACACGTGATTCCGTCGGGCATCTTCTCAATAGGTCGTCTTTCAATATAAAAAGTAAAAGTATTATATGTAAATAAAGGAACCACTCCTTCACATAAATCCACTTCTTTTTTGAAAAGAGTAATTGGAATTTGGGAATCTATTCTTACATTCTTCTCGTGCGTTTGAAAAAGGGGTCGAACTAATTTATCTGCTTGTTTATCTCTTCGTACACATAAAAAATCGACTATGTTGGCATTTCCTTGATATAAATGGTCTTTTATGTAAAATTCTATAGTAATAGGTTTTGAAAAAACACATCCTGCTAATTCTATGGGGGAATCTGGAGAAGATTGAGCTAAATAAGTGGATACATAACATTTACGGTCATGGCCTATCATTGCAGTTTTTAGATATCTTCTCGTTATTGTGTACATGAATTGGTCGCTCGGAATATAATTTGATTGTAAAAAATCTCGTATTTCACGTAAAGATTTAGACGATAATTTATTAAAATCCGTAGTTTTCACATGGGCATCATCATAATATTTATTTAGTTTCATGGGAGAAGATTGTATCACATACGGTGTTTTACAGAAGTATCTTCTCCACCAATCGTAGGTGTGAACCACTGGCTGGCTTGACCAGAAAGGATACATTAGTTTCACATAAATGTAAAAAGAAAGATAAGCGCCGATAATTCCCAAAAAAATATAATGCATGGGGAGTGTTAGAAAAAGACCATTAAACCACCAAAAAATAGCTACCATCTGTTGCATGAATAAGACCAGTAAATAACGGAAAGAAGGAATAGAATCAACTAATATATTCTTTTTGTGGAGAAGATAGCCAATGATATCATCTTTCCATGTATCATAAAACGGCATTTATTATTTATTTCGGTATTGTCAAAAATAAATAATACGCATGATTTTGTGTGTATCTTCTCATAACATGGGGATGATACTTATATTTTGGTCAAAATATAAATGGATTGATTATCATCGCCATTATAATCCACCAAAGAATATTTAGCAATCATTGAAAATCCACAATATTGAGCTTTTGCTAAAATATCGGCCTCCTTCTCCATAACAAGGGTACTCTCATTTTGTCGAACTTTATTTGTTTTTCTATCAATAAATGATTCCATTTGGATAACCTCATTGTTTTTATCTACTTTAGAAAAATCCCAAGAAGATTTATAAATAAAATCGCGGAATTCAATCACTGTATCTTTTTTTCTCTGCACTCCTTCTCCACATGTCTTAATATTCGATGGTTTACCTGCTGGTGTAATTAAATCAAATTTACTACGGTCTACTAAATGCAATATTAAATATCCTCCATTTACTAACCAATAATGACAGTTTCTAAAAAAAGCCACTTTATCTTCCATCGAATAAATAGTAAAATGAGTACATAATACATGTGTCACAGATTCACGGTCAAGAATATCAGGGGTTTCGGCATTTCCACATGTCAGGGGTGTGTTATCTTCTTCCTCTTCTTGGAATTTAGCTAAACCTGTTTCAACCATTGATTTTGATTTATCTATACCTATCGCATCATATCCTTCCGATTTTAACATTTTAACTAAACAACCTGTTCCACAACCGACATCTAATATACGAGAATTATCTTTATCGGGCTGTGTTGCTAAAAACACTTGATATTCGTGGGCATTTCGGGCTTCTGTTCGATTTAATACATCGTAAATATTGGCATAAAAATCATCGTAGATATCTTCTCCATATTTAGCCACAAAATTAGAGGATTGTGTAAATCCTTCATGAACTTCTCTTGTTTTATAGAAAAAATGAACACCAATAAATAATAATACAACTATAAATAATATTTTAAACCAATAATTATCGGGGTTTGTAGAGAAGATAGCATTATATAAATTCATTTTTATTTACCATATATTGATAAAATATTATATCTATTTCTCGGATAAAAAATAGACATAATATAAGTGTATTATATTAGAACAATGAATTACCGAGAATCAACTAATTTAATTGAAGGCGTCCAGCAAGGCGTTGTAATCGGACAACAATCCCGAGTGGATGAATTAAATGACCGTATTCACTCGCGCCATTTTCCTGACCGCGAATTAGCGCCGAATTTTTCCATGAGACCTACCCCCACAAAATATGTGCGATTTCCTATTGCAAATATTCGTACTCCAGGAAATGAACCTATTCGTTCTTATATTCCCCATTCCACTGCCGACAATTTCAACCCTGGAACAAGTAATGCTCCCGTCGGCACATATTTAGCAAATGTGGATGTGGAAACTCAGTTGAGATATCAACCATATTCAGTGAAATACAATACTCATCATGACATATATGTTCCATCTTCTTCCAGCGATTTATATAATACTCAAGTGTATGGACGTAGAGAAGAAGACGCGCATCCTCTTCTTTTTAAACAAGAAACCTATAAAACAACCATTCCTGCTATATTAAGAAATGGTTCAGGAATTGGTGCCGACCGTTTTTTTAATCATACTCGTACACAATTACGTAATATGAGTATGTAACATTCTTCCACCCCATCCTGTAAAATATACATATATTATATAATATATATAATATATGTTTTGGAGAACAAAACGAAAGACGCCGTCTTATAAGAAAAATACAATTAAAAATAGGAAAAGTTTACCTAAACCCAATAATTTAACGGATTGTCCATATGACCCTGAATTTGCTACTATAAATAGAAAAGGCAGTAGTGCTCGAGTCAATGAAACCTGGAAAATATGTTACCTCATAAATGATATTCCTACTGACATTATGTATTTAACTCCTAAAAATGTGTTTATAAAAAGTATTGAATTGCCACAAATACCACAATTTGTTGTATCTATTAATCATATTCCTACAATAGTAAAAATAAAAATAGAAGATAAATATGTGTCCTGTATATTAAATATAAATGGCATATATTATGTTATAATGCGGCTTTTTGGTAAAACATTAAATACGGGAATATTCGCAAGACCTGAAAAAAACAGGGCTTTTTATAAATTAAATAATCTATCATTTCATCCAACAAACAGCAAAATATATATTAAAAAAAATACATATGAAATATTAAATGAAGTAAAAATATTATCGAGTAAACGCATACCTACTATTAACATATTGCCTGGATATTTCGAAAATATAAATAGTACGCATGAATTATTTTATTTATTAAAAGATTTTAGAATAAGTCAAGTAATTAAAAATGAAATTAAATATGAAATTATTGATGAAGCTGTATAATTTTTAGTCTATCTGCATGATAGACGGGTATATCACCCCAGTAGAATAGAGGTTAAATTTTATAGAAAATTGAAATAAATTATAAATATATATTTATCATATAATATAATAAATATGTCTCAAATTTTAAACCATATAACCTCATTTTTAGGAATTAACAATGACAAACGAAACTCGGTAAAAATATATCCTACTAATGATTCTCCACTTATTATGTATAATAATAAATCTTCTCAACATCCTCATGACCCTATGCTATCTATAGAGACTATTCGAAATACTGATACGGGATTTACATATAATACTTATGTAAAACGTGGAGGTATTTATGTGTAAAATCTCATAAAATTGATTAGAATTTTATTTTTTTATTCTGATAATAAAAAACAATATAAGTTTAATCCCTTATCACTGGTAAATTATCAATAAGAAAATGTCTTCATTACAAGAATTAAACCACATTATTACTACTGCGATAAGCAGTAATATAAAACCTCAGTTTCTTCAAATTGTAAATGTTGAATTAATGAAATATATTGATACTGGAGATAGAATGAAAGATGGTTCATTGCTTATTATTGTAAACTCATTAATTACATTATTATTATCAATATTATATTATATTTGTTGTAAACTATATAATATAATTAATACAAAAATTGTTTTGAATAATAATAATAATACATATAAAATAAATGTTAAAAATGTACTAAAAAACATAACTACTACAGATATGAATACATATATGTTTAAATATAGATTAATAAATGCAACACATAATGAAGTTAATATACCCATACTTTTTGGATATTTACAAAAAAATAATATATTAGATAATGTTAATGTTATAAAATCAACATATTTATATCAAGGATATAATAAAATAAGCAGTATGGAAGATATTAATATTATTAAAAATAAAGGAAATTTACTTTTACCTTATTATACAAGTGAAAACTGTGATATTGTTAATTATTTTATGCCAGTGGAAGTATATAAAAACGAATTAAATGAAGATGAATATATATTCTTATATCAAGGAGAATTACAATCAAAAACAAGCATTCAATTAAATAATTTTATTTTGAAAGTTTTAGAATATAAAATTAATTATTATAATACTATAGTAAATCAAAAAAATGAATTAAAAATAATTGAAGCCGAATATGATGCAACTAAATCAGCTTGTATGATTACGAATACAATTGGAGATATTAACCCAAATATTACATTTAATAAAATTCATTTTGATGAAAAACACATTTTATTAGATTGGATATATAAGTTTACAAGTAAAACCTTGTATCCATCTGATTTACCATTAGTAAATAAATTGGGAATATTATTATATGGCCCTCCAGGAACTGGTAAAACAGGATGTATATATGCTCTTGCAAATGAAATAAAAAGAAATATTTTAATAATAAAATCTTTAACATTAAAAGGACAAGGTCAAAATGCATTAAAAGAATTAATAAAAATACATCAAAAAACATCAATTATTGTATTTGATGAAATAGATTATTTATTGAATGGTAGTTCTCAATCTGATAACAATGATGATGAATTACATAAATATAATCAATTATTAATTAACGCTACTACTAATGAAGAAAAAACATCTATAATAAATATTATTGAAGATATAAAAAAAAAATCAAAATTAGCAGTTGTTGATACTAAATTTATTTTACAATTATTGGACGGTATTGGAAACGATGAAGATAGAATTATTATTGCTACAACAAACAACCCAGAACAGATTAATCCATTGTATTTAAGACCTGGACGGTTTGATGTCATTTTAAAACTAAGTTATTGTTCCTTTGAAATGTTTAAAAATATAATTATTACAAAATACAAAAATCTTACTGATGAATTCTTTGAAAATAATCGTGAAAAAATAAATAATATATTATCTTTAAATATTACACCTCTCATACTTATTAATAAATTAGTTGTTTCAACAGATATTGATAGTTTATTAAGTGAATTAAGCACATTAACAAAAAAGGAGTATGAAACTAAACCTTACATATAAATTATTATATACAAATTATAAAATCTCATAAAATTGATTAGAATTTTATTTTTTATTGTAACAACAACTAAAATATAATTATTTTATTATATCACTCAGACAAGAATGTCTTCATTTGATGAATTAATTAATATAGTATCTTCTACCTTAAGTAGTAACATAAAACCCCAGTTTCTTCAAATAACAAATGTTGAAGTTATTAAATATGTAAATACAGGAGATAGAATAAAAGATGGTTCAATTGTCATTATAATAAACGCTTTAATTTCTATTGGATTATCTTTATTGTATTATGTATCACATAAATTATATTATTTATTATATTATAAATTATACTATCAAAATAATAATACTTATAAAATAAATGTAAATAATGTTATGAAAAATGTAACTGAAAAAGATATGGAAAAATATCTATTTAGATATTCATTAAGCAAAAATATAATTAGTTTTAAACAACTCAATAAATATTTGGAGTATAATAAAATAATAAATGAACATTATATAACAAAACCAACTTATTATAAAGAATATCTTCAATGCAGTAGTTCAAATATAAAAAAGTACAAAGAATTAATTAAAACATATTCTTGTTTACATGATTATGATATGAACGGTTACAGTATAATACCTTCTTATTTTATGCCAGTTGAGAAGTATGAGAATGAATATGGTAATTATGATTATATATTCTTATTTAATGGCGACATAGTTTCTAAATCTTTTATTCAATTAAATAAATTTATAGAAAAAGTTTCAATTTTTATAATTGAACAAGAATATGTGGAAGAAAAATCTAATTTAAAAATATGTGAAACACATTATGATATAACACATGCAACAACCATGCAATACATGGATAATGGTTTAGTAAATAAAAATATTACATTTGATACTATTTATTTTGATGAAAAACCTATATTGCTTAATTGGATAAATAAATTTCAAACTAAAACTTTATATCCAAAAAAATTATCGCTGGCTAATAAATTAGGTATTCTCTTATATGGCCCTCCAGGAACTGGAAAAACTGGTTGTATTACAGCTCTTGCAAATACATTAAATAGAAATATTTTAATAGTTAAAACATTATCTTTAAAATTGCAAGGACAATATGCATTACGTAAATTAATTAGAGATAATCAAACCACTCATATTATTGTATTTGATGAATTTGATTATTTATTAACAAGCGAAAATTCAGACGATACTTATCAGACTGAAATATGTAGATTAACTAAATTATTAGAAAAAGCTACTACAAATGAAGAAAAAACATCAATTATATCTATGATTGATGATTGTAAAAAAAGAGAAAGTAATGGATTCATTGATGTTCGTTTTATTTTAGAATTATTAGATGGTATTAGTGATGATAATGGTAGAATTATTATTGCAACAACTAATAATCCAGAAAAGATTAATCCATTATTCTTACGACCTGGTAGATTTGATGTAATTTTAAAATTAGGATATTGTTCATTCCAAATGTTTCAAGATATTGTTAAAACAACATATTCTGATTTAGAAGAATCATTCTTTGAAAATAATCGAGAAAGAATAAATAACATATTATCTTTAAATATTACACCTCTCATACTTATTAATAAATTAGTTGTTTCAACTGATATTCAAAGTTTATTAAATACTTTAGAAAATTTATCACCAAAAGAATATAATGTAGCCCCAAAAATATAAAAATAAGTTATTTTTAAAAAGAATATTAAACTATCTGCATTATAATATTATATAAAATAAAATATAATATTATATCTGCATAAACCGTAATACATTATTTTTTATTGTTAATAAACCTATTGTATAATGGTAAAAGAATGTCTAAATAACGTCTATGAATCTTCGGAGGATTTTTCTGAATATTTTAAAATGTTTGACCATCCGTTGGCTATTTTTCAGAAATATTCGATAGAAGCGGTTGTGAAAGGCCATCATTCTCTGGCATGTGTTCCAACAGGCTCAGGTAAAACATTATGTGGAGAATTTGCAATTAGACATGCTAAATCGCAGGGAAAACGTTCTATTTTTCTTTCTCCATTAAAAGCCCTGAGTAATCAGAAATTCTATGATTTTTCGCTAAAGTATCCTGAAATTTCTTTTGGAATTAGTACTGGCGATATAAAAACAGGTGGAACGGCGGATTGTATAATTATGACCAACGAAGTTTTCCTAAATCTTCTCTTCGGAAAAGGTGAAAACAAGGGAAATCTCGATTTTCAAATGGATATAGAATCCGAATTAGGATGTGTGGTTTTCGATGAAATTCATCTCATTAATGACCCAGAAAGAGGACATGTTTTAGAAAAAATCATTATGCTTCTTCCTCCACATATTCAAATGGTAATGTTGAGTGGAACATTGGATTCTCCCCTAAAGTTTGCTAAATGGGTTGAATCTTGTGGGAATGGAACAAAAGAAGTCTGGCTTTCTTGTTCTTCTAAAAGAATAGTGCCTTTGACACATTATGGTTTTGTATCGGCCACGGAGTCGTTTTTAAAAGGAATCAAAGATAAGGCGGTTCAGCAATTAATTCGTCAATCGACAAATAAGCTTATCACTTTGCAGTCGCCAAATGAAAATGGCGCCAATGAATTTTCAGAGGCAGGGTATAAAGAAGTTGCTAAAGTAATTCAAATAATGGAAGAAAAAGACCTTCATTTAAAAAGGAAATTTGTAATAAACAATGTTTGTGAGTTTTTGCGAGAAAAAGAGATGTTGCCCGCTATCTTCTTTGTATTTAGCAGAAAACAAGTGGAAACCATCGCCAATGAAATTCAAGTGAGAGTATTAGAAGATGATAGTAAAGTTCCCTATATTGTAGCTCGCGAATGCGAACAAATTGTCCGTAAATTTCCTAATTATCGCGAATATTTAGAATTACCTGAATATCATGAATTGGTTCGTCTTTTAGAAGCAGGTATTGGTATTCATCATGCAGGAATGCTCCAAGTATTGCGCGAAATAGTCGAATTCATGTTATCCAAAAAATACATTAAAGTTTTGGTGTGTACATCTACTTTTGCAGCTGGTCTCAATTTCGCTATTCGCACAGTTGTAATGACCAATGTAAAACTATTTAGCGGACGTTCAGAAGAATACTTGACGCCGCAGGATTATGCTCAAATGGGTGGTCGGGCAGGACGTTTAGGAATAGATAAAGTCGGACATGTAGTTCATCTTAATAATTTGTTTCCATTACCACCTATGACCACTTATCGAGACATTATGTGTGGAAAACCTACAAAAATGACATCTAAGTTTACAATCACATATTCCATGTTGCTAAATATCTTGGGGGGACGTTTTGGGATTCCAGAGAACTTTAGCAGAAAAAGTATGATATCGGGGGATTTAGAAAAACAGTATTCTTCTCAACAAATGATTGTTGCTAAATTGGAAGAGAAGTTTGCTGAAAAACAAGAATATATAAACAAAACAATGAGAACTTCTCCTAAAGATTGTCAAAATTATTTAGAATTATCTCTAAAGTTATCAAATTCTGTCAATAAAAAACGCCGAGAGATAGAAAAAGAAATTGCTAAATTACGGGATTTCAACAAATATTTAGAAGAAGATGCTAAATCATTCAAACAATATTTAGAAATGGAAAAAGAATTGAAAAATGAAAAATGGGAGTTGGAACATATAAATTCATATATTGATGAACAAACTGCTAAAGTTCGTGATTTATTGATTGAAGGAGGATTTTTAAAGAAAGTAGGAGAAGAATATGAATTAACTAAATTTGGAAAAGTGGCGTCACATATTAATGAAATTCATCCATTGGTTGCCGCTAAATGTTTAGAAAAATGGAATTGGATGGAACAATTTTCAGTGGAACAAATAATAGGTTGGATGGCTCTTTTTGTAGATGTTCGGGTAAATGAAGAGAAGAAGAATTTCAATATTGAATCCATATCGAGCCAATTTTTACAATATAGGATTCGAGAAGTAGAGTCTTTTTTCAATGAATTTCAAGACTGTGAATTGCGTATAAAATGCAATGCTGGATATGATTATTCATCGACATATTCGCTTGATTTAGTAGATAATTTAATGGAATGGTCAACTTTAGAGACAGAATTAGAATGTAAACAGTTTTTACAAGAAAAGATACAAGGTGAAAAAGAGATATCCATTGGTGATTTCTCTAAAGCATGTACTAAAATCTCAAATTTTGCTAAAGAATTAATATCGGCATGTGAAAGAAATCCAGATGCATTAGAACTTTCAAATAAATTATCACAAATAGATGCAGTTATTTTAAAATATATTGTAACAACTCAAAGTTTATATGTATAAATACATAATTTTGTAGTATTTAGAAAAATGAAATAGAAAATATACAATCTAATATTTTGTGTTTAGAATAGTTTAATCATAATATATATACGTACTATTATGACTAAACTTATATTAGTGGACTCGCGCGTGGCAGATATTGCCGAAATTGCTAACTCAATGATGCCAAATACTGAAATGGTAACATTTAGTTTTTTGGATGATACATTTGAATCATTAAAAGCTAAAATTACTGGACAATACGAGTCGGCGTGTATTGTTCAACACAATTATATGGCATCCACTGTAAAATTTTTAAATTCTATGGATGATGCTATCATTAAAAATGTGGAAATAGAAGACCCTAATCTTCTCTCATGGGCGCCTATTATTGAACTTTTTTCATGGCTTAAAATACAAGGAGGATGTCAATATATTGATTTATTGGCTTGTAATATTTGGGCAGACGCTGATTGGAGATATGCTATATTAAAACTTCGTGAAGTTGCAGGAGTATACATTCGCGCATCAGTAAATATTACTGGAGCAGGCGGTGATTTTATTTTAGAAAGTGATAATGTGGATTTAATTGGCATTTATTTTACAGAAAACATTAATAATTACAAATATCAATTTTATTATCAACCAACTGGAACATATGCCCCTCATAATGCAAATCCTATGCCACCGCCATTGCCAGTAGGCGGTGTAGTGAATACTACTGCATATGTATCTTTAATAGGTTCTATGTTAAATTGCGGCACTGGATTAGCTGGAACTACTTATGTAAATCCTCCCACTGATATGTCAAATATTGTTAATTTTGTGAATAATTCTTCACAAGCATTACCTGCAGCATACGCTGCAATTACAGCTTCTGGAAAAGTAATTACATTTGGTAGAAATACACAAGGAGGTGATTCTTCTTCTGTTGCATCAGCATTATCAAGTGGAATTGTGAAAGTAGTTGCAACTGCAACTGCCTTTTCTGCATTAAAGAATGATGGTACTGTAGTATCTTGGGGTCAAGTAATAGATAATAATGGACTTACTGCAAATATTAATACAACTGGCGATGCAAATATTGTTCCACCTTCTTCTGTTACATTAACAAATTGTAAAGATATTATTGCAAGTGCAAATTCATTTGCAGCATTAAAGAATGATGGTACAGTTGTTTATTGGGGCTCTTGTAAAAAATGGGCATCCGCAACATCCGCTTTAGTTGGAGTTACTAAAATTAAGGAAACATATGGATTTCCAAGTTATGCTTTTATAGCACTTCGAAGTGATGGCCATGTAGTATTATGGGGTACAGGTGGGGTAGCAACAACTACTTCTCTTACATCAACTTCTCCAATTGTAGATATTTATCCTACAGATTATGGATGTGTTTTTATTCGTGCAGATAGAACAGTATATAAAAGCTTTAATAATACAGTAACATATACTATTCCTGCTGGAAAAAATGTAGTTGATGTATTTGCAGTATACAATAGTTATGATTTTGCCATTTTATTAGATGATAGAAGTATGTATATTTCAGATGTAAATACAACATATACAAATGTAAGTTATTTTGTAAATAATGATAGTGCATACGGTTTTATTAGTAATGGTGCAGTCATAACTCGCGGCGATTCTCGTTTCGGCGGTTCTACTACAGATGCCACCAACGGCATTAAAAGTGGAATTAGTGTTACAAGTGGGGTTATTAAGTTAGCATCTACAGCTGGCTCAATGGTGGCTCTTAAATCGGATGGTACTGTTGCTGCATGGGGTGCAAATAATGGCGGATGGCCATATATTAGTAGTGTTCAGTCACAATTAGTAAATGTAGTAAATGTATTTGATTTTTATGCGGGTTATATTGCTATCACATCTGATGGAAAATTAATTTCATGGGGAAATAATTATAACTCATGGTATGGAACTCCTACATCTTCTTTTACGAATACATTAACATTAGCTGCTGGTAAAACGGTGGCTATGTTTCCTGCATTAATTTCTCCTTTCATTGTTGAAAATACTATATCAAACACTGTATCTCCAAGTACAGTAAACCAATATGCATCAAATACGATTACATATTCTACAAATATTTCATATGCATATGCTATTCCAGGACGCAAATACGGATTATATTATGGTTCTACCAGAATTGCAACATATTCTCCAGTAGCAACCAGTTATACCTATGTCTTTGAAAATGCTCAATTTGCTACAAGTGGAACTCTTTCTTGTTCTATTGTTGATTATACTGATGTTTCATATACTATTGGAACATGTACAATTACAGTTGATTCTGCGGCTCAAGTAGTTCCTGCTCCTGCCGTTGTAAGTTCTCTTGTAAACGAAAATAACACATTAACAGCGCTTGTAAGTGCAGGTGCAGATGTTCAAAATGTCCAATTATCTATTGATGGAGGAGTTACATATCAAACATATACATCCAATGTGGTTTCTTCTCTTACCATAAACACTCCTGGATTTTCAGTGGGTAGTGGTACTACTGGTATGTCTGCATTATCCTACACTACTGCTTCTGGTGGAAAAATATATGCTATTGATAGTGTACGTAATAAAATAATGGCAGTAAATTGCAGTTTACCCAGTTCTGCGGTTACATTAGTAGATGTTGGAAATGCGCCTGCTGGTGCAAAATCACTTGCCATATCAACAGATGGAAGTAAAGGAATCATGTGTAATTCAATTTATTGTTATAGTATGAATGGAAGTTTTGCAGTAAAACAAATAAATGATACTATTAGTCGTTCATATAAAGCAGTAGATATTACTTCTTCTGGTACACGTATGGTAGCTCTTGCCGATAATTTATATTATGGTATTTGGGTAGATTCTGTACAAACATTTGGCCAATTATCTCTTGCTAATGGAGATATTACAAGCGGTAGTTGTTTGGCACTTTCTTCTGATGGGTTTATTGTGGCATATAGTACTTCGACTGGTATTAAATATGCATTTTGGACAGGAAATGGATATACTGCAGGTTCATCCATTAGTAATACTCCTGCTTCCCCCGTCTCAATGCGCTTCGCGCAAAATGGAAATGTATTAATTTGTACTGCTTTGGTTGGTACTACTCCAAACATATTTTATTCTTATTGGACAGGTTCTTCTTTCACTGCATGGGCTAACTTAAATGTCTCTTTTGGAACTTCTAATGCATCCCCTACTGGATTATGCATTGATGCAAATAATCAGGTGTATGCTTCATGTACAGGTAATACAACTATAACACGTTGGTTAATGAATTTAACCTATAAATCTATCACAAATAATAATTTAATCAAACTTACAAGTGGAATTTCAACCGCGTCAAGTTACAATGTAGTCGCTCAATCTGTTAGTTCTGCGGGTACATCCGTTGCAGGCGGTGTAACCGATTTCTCTTCCGATGGAAATAGCTTGACCATTAATTTTACTCCTCCTATTACATCAGATACTATTCTTAAATATTCTTACTCTGTTGATAATATTACATTTTATGATATTTCGGCAAGTGCAATGACTACTGGTACAGGGGTTATTTCTTCTGGATTCCCTTCCACAGGATTATCCATTTTATCTTTATTCTTGCGAGTCCATTACCAAACAGCTGGAGTACAATATATTGGTTCTCTTACAAAAACTACACCTGTTGTTATTAATGCTGCGCCTCAAGTAATGGCAGTTATTACAGGAATTACTGGAGCCGATTCTTCCCTTCAAGTGAATTTTACAAATGCACTTCCTAACGGTCAATCAGTAGTAAAATATCAATATTCATTAAATGATGGTGCTTATGTGGATGTAAGTCCAGCTTCTGTAACAAATGGTGCATTTACTATTTCAGGATTAACAAATGGAACCACATATAGTGTTAAAATGAGAACGGTTACTAATCTTGTGACATCTTCTTTATCTAATTCAATGAGTGGTTCTCCTCTCGTAATTGTTCCTCCAAGCCCTCCAGTAGTAAATTCTACGTCAGTTGCATCAACCAGAGCAACATTAACATATACTGCAGGAGGAGGAAATAATATTTTATATAATGAATATTCAATTGATGGAGGTTCTACATATATCCCATTTTCCGCATCTTCTTCTACATTTAAAGTATATGGATTACAAAATGGTGTACAAACCAATGTATTAGTTAGAACGGTTACTTCTTCTGGAACATCTTCTCCAAATACTTATGCTATTACTGCAAAAGATTTACCATACGCACCTATCATTACAAGTGTTGTTGCAAGCAATGGTTTAATTATTATAAATGTTTCAAATAATGATTTAAATGGTGGTACTCTTTCAGGTTATTCTGTGTCAATTAATAATGGAGCTTTTAATGTAGTTGCGTCAGGAGATATATTAATTACAGGAGAAGAGGTTGGAATTACCGTTCGCGGATTAACAAATGGAACCACATATAGAGTAGCAGTGAAAGCAATTACTGAAGTGGGTTCTTCTCCTGCTTCTAATACATATAAAAATATTGTGCCATATACTTCTCCTGCAGTTCCTTCTATAGATAATGTAGTGGCAATAAATGGAGGATTAAAAGTATTTTTCTCTCTTCCATCAAATAATAATGGAGGTCGTCCTATTGTTGGATATAAATACAAATTAAATGGAAGTTCCACTGAAAATTGGATATATTCTTCTCCCGCAACAATTGTGGATTTATCAAATGGTGTAGATTATTCAATTCAAATTCAAGCAGTAAATTCTGAATTATCATCCGATTATAGTAGCCCATCTTCTATTGTTACGCCATATAATGTTCCTTCTGCGCCTGTAATAACAAAGATTCTTCCAGGAGATGGAAAAGCATACGTGCATTTTAATGAGTTACAATTAAATGGTTCTTCTTTAGTAAAATTACAATATAATTTAGGGTCTGCTTGGATTGATGCATCTGGTCAATCTTCTCCATTAACCATTTATGGATTAACGAATAAAACATTTTACAATGTTTTCATAAAAGCAATTAACACTGCTGGCGAATCTTATCCTTCAAACATCATGCAAGTTTTAGTTGGCGCGCCTCAACCTCCTGAAATTACTAATGTTACATTTGGAGATAAATCATTAACTGTTACATTTAATATGCCAATGAACAATGGTTTAATTAAAACCATAATGGGCGGAGTTTCCACAAATCCATCCGCAGTTCCTACATTGGCAAAATTAACGGGTGTTCCTTTATTGACAGATACCTCTTATACTGTTGTTATTCCTAAATTAACAAATGGAAATGCATATTATGTTACATTGCAATTAGCAAATGCGGTAGGTTCATCTGCACGCTCTGATGTATATGGCCCAACTATTCCTGCAGGCGTTCCACCTCCCACTATAATTTCAAATGTAATCGCAAATTCTATAAGCAGTGTTCTTTTATATGTCACACCAACTGCTAATAATGGTGATGCTATACAAAAATATATGTACACAATTGGAACAAATCCTACAAAATATGATTTAACTGGTCTTTCTTCTCCATTTACCATTAGTGGATTATCTGTGAACACTCCTTATACATTTATGGTTTATACTCAAAATAAAGCAGGCGTTTCACTTCCATCAAAATCATCAAAAGCAGTTACTATTCAATATGTAATTCCCACTGCCCCCGCTAAAATTACTGCATCCGCTTATCGTGACCCATCAAGTACATATTTATCACCTACATTTTTTATGAATGTATCTTTTGTTCCTCCATCAGTGAATCCTCTTACACCAATTACAACATATAAATACGTGGTTTCAACTACAAGTGGGTCTACTGATGTAATTGATGCAAGTACAACAACATTACCATTAAAAATACAAATTAATCCAAATATTGCTTATTCAGTGAAAGTAATTGCAACTAATATGGTAGGGGATTCTGCACAATCATTAACATCAGCACCTGTTACTGCATTATTTTTACCACCATTCCCTCCTATTATAAAAACTATTACACAAATAGGCGCGGGTTCCGCAGCTATTGCATTTACACCAAGTACCATACGTGGTGTGCCAGTAACAAAATATATGTATACTCTTAATGAAGGAGTGACTTATGTAGATATGACAATTAATGCAAGTGGTAATTTAGTTGCAACGGATTTATCCAATAATGTGCCTATCAATACATTTAAAATAGTAGCTCAGTCTGCAATTGGTAACTCCACATTATCACCTGCTGCAAAATCATTTACTATATTTTATAGTGTTCCTGCAGCCCCTGTTTTAGCCAATCCTGTTGTATCTGGAACATCTGTTAGTATTAGTTTCCCAACACCTTTAGCAAATGGTTCACCTATAACACAATATATAGCTACAATTAGTTATATGAATTCCTCTAATATTATTACAAACACAACCCAAACTTTTTCTGCTTCTCCATTATCATTGACAGGGTTATCATCTGGTAATTATACAGTAAGAGTAAAAGCAGTTAATGCTATTGGCGAATCTGCTGCTTCTGCTGCTAAAACATTTGCAATTGCATAAAACTACACAAAAATACAAATGTAATCAAAAATGATATTTAACGTATTTTGTTAAATATCATTTAAAAATATATAGTTTTTATGCCTCCCGCACCTACTCCTCCTTCAATTACTACGCTTACTGCAACTGCAGGAAATGGAAGAATTACTATTAATTATGCACAATCAGGTGCAACAACAATCCAATATAAAGTAAATAGTGGTTCTTATATTACAATTACAACTGCTACAAGCGGTTCATTTGTAGTAATGCAATTAACCCCTACAGTAACATATACAATTACACTTTTATGTCAAAATAGTAACGGACAAACAACTAAATCTGTAACAGGAACACCTTATGGATTGGCTACAAATATTAATATTGTAAATATGGTTTCAAATGGATTAAATAGTATTTTAGTCCCTTATACATATAATGACAATGGTTCATCAATTACAAATGCATTGTATATAATTGAACCATCGGGTTCTGTTACAACCGCAAATCCAAATATATATGTTGGTACAGCAAATCCATTTACCATTACTGGACTTACAGGCGGTATAACATATTATGTACGTATAATATTAAGAAACGCAGCAGGGGATTCTGCTGTTTCAGCAAATGCATTTGCCACTGTTATAGGATATCCTACAAAACCAGTAATTTCAAGTATTACAACTCCTGCAATAGATACTTTGGGAATTAATTATACATCATCATATTACGGTGATAATGCAAATGTATTAACTGCTTATACAGATTTTACATCTAAAATTGAAAATCCCACATTTAATTCTGGTTCAACTGTTATTCCTTCTAATTCGTATGCTAATATATTTGAGATTCCAAATTGGTATCGTTTAATTGGAAATAATGGAGCAATATATATTGGAAATGGAAGTACTGGGTATATTCAAAATTTGCCACCAATCATACAACAATATGCAATTTTAAATTTAACTACAACGACATCATATGCACAATTATATAAATATATACAATTTGACCCAGGATATTATCATTTTATTTTTATGGGATACAAACAAAATTCAAGTTCAGGAGACGTTTTTAACATTTCAATATTTATGAATGGGTCTAATGCTCCAGATGCATTAAATGTTAACAAAATATTATATGAATATCATTGGGTAGAATATAATGTTGGATTTTATATTCCAACTGCTGGATTATATACATTTAGAATAAATTATTCAAGTCAAACTGGAACTTTACCAAACTCAGTTTCAATTAGTAATGCATACATTGTTCGCGGGTTTACAACAGTAAATCCAGACTATTATACTACTATTTTTAATAATTATAAATTAACTTCTGCATATACATCATTAGCAAACAATAGCGCAATAGATGGAACAAATATATCTGGATGGAAAATGTCTGCTTCATATATTGCCAAAGGAATCACTCCATATGCAGAGGCTTCAACAGGAGAAGGTTATATTGTTCTTTCAGCAGGCTCAATTGGTCAATTTAATGAATTAGTATATAATGGTTCGTTTTTAATTACATTTAATGCATGTACAAAATATGCAAGCGCATCTTCTGATTCATTACAAGTATATGTTTCTATGCCTACTGGAAATATTATAAGTGATACAGCACAATCTGTAAATATTAACAGTATTTCATGGAAAACTTATACTATTCGTGCAGATATAACATTACCAGGAACAAATTATCCAGAATTTTATTCAGATTATGATTTAGGTCGTTATATAAATTTTAAATATAATACAACAAATGCTACTCAACCAAACTATTTATCTATTAAAGATGTATTTATTAGACCAATTTTATTATATAAATCTACAAACTTAACAGATATTCCTCCTTTATCACTATCTTATACTGGATTCCAAAGTTATCCTATCAGTGTTATGATTCATAATAAAATAGGAGGTCGCTCATTATTATCAGACCCAGTGAGTGGAACTGCACGCAGTGTTCCAACCATTCCAACAGTATCTTCTATCACATGCACTGTTAGTCGCCAATTAAATATTTTTTGGTCATCAACATCGCCGATTGGAACAACTATAACTGATATATTATATTCAGTAAATGGAGGCTCATTTATAAGTGGAGGTATTTCAAACCCTCTTGTAGTTACTAATTTATCAGGAGGCGTAATGTATTCATTCGTGTTAAAAGCATCCAATCAATACGGAACCTCTAATACATCACTTTTATATTATGGTATGCCAGTAGATACTCTTTCTAAGCCAATCATAACAGATATAACTGAACCATCCAATAATACTATTGCCATCTATTGGAAAGATAATTTAAATGATTTATTAGATGATGAAAATGGTATGGTAATTTCATCTATTAAATATTCTTTAGATGGTGGGTCTACTTATATTTCTGCAGGAACATCTAATCCCATTATTTTAACTGGTTTATCAGGGGGTCTTCTTTATCCTGTAAAAATTAAGGCAAATAACGTTGTTTCAGGAGATTCGGTGGAATCATTGGTTAGTTATGGAAGTCCCTATGATAAACCAGATAAACCAATTATTACATCTATTACTGCACCTTATAAAAATACATTATTTGTATATTGGACAGATGTTAGTAATGGAGCAAATATTACAAGTCTTAAATTTTCAGTGGATGGTTCGACACCAACTATAAATGCATCCGTATCATCGCCATTTGCTATTAGTGGTATTACAGGTGGAGTAACATACCAAATCCGAATTATGGCAACAAATATTGGTGGAAATTCATTAGAATCAGATATATATTTAGCAACCCCTTTTGATGTTCCTGGAAAACCATCTATTGAAAATATTAGTTATATAAATGGGCAATATTATATTGATTGGACAGGATTAACAAATGGCTCTGGAATAACAGAAGTAAAATATACTCTTGATGCGTCTAATACATTTTTATCAGCAGGAACATCTGACCCATTTGCAATTACTGATTTAAGTAGTGGTCACGTATATCCATTAAGAGTAAAAACAATTAATGCTGCTGGCGAATCCGCATTATCTGATATATATAATATTATTCCAATTGGTATAGACGGAAGCGGTGGTAATGGAGGAATACCTGAATTAAATATAAATACCCCTTCTATATTAGATGTTAGTGCAGGAAATCAAAGTATTACTGTTAATTTTTCACATACTGAAACACTTGGTTATCCTACCATCACATATCAATATCGTTTAAATGGAGGTAATTTCATAAATACACCCTATAAATCTTCTCCACTTATCATTACAGGACTTACCAATGGAACATCTTATTATGTAAATATGACTGCTATAAATGCAACTGGAACATCCAGTATAAGTAATACATCCCTTACAGTAACCCCTCATTCAACACCTGATAAACCCACACTTATAAGTCTGGATGTAAGCAATCAAAGTATTATTTGTTCATTTCAATCCGCTTCTAATAATGGAGGTTCAGAAATATCGTATAAATATTCTCTTAATGAAGGTTCATATGTGAGTGTATCTTCTGAAGCATTGGATATATCAAATGGAAAAATAACAATTTCTGGATTAACAAACGGAACATCTTATAGTGTATCTATTAAACAAACAAATGAATATGGCGATTCTCCAGCATCAAATACTTTAACAGGAGCAGTACCATATACAATGCCTTCTCCTCCTACAATTATTGCAGTTTCATCGTCATCTACACAAGCTCTTATTAATTATACAGATGGAGAATCAAATGGTTATCCTATATTAGTTTATTCTTATACAATAGATGGTGGATTAACATATAACCCAATTACTAATTTTTCTTCTCCATTTACTATTTATGGGTTATCCCCTGCGACAAATTATAGTATACAAATGAAATCAATTAATGCAAAAAGCCAATCTGTTGCCTCTGATGCATATTCATTTACTACATCCAGTGTAACTACAGCGCCTGTTATTGTAAGTGCTATCCCAGGAAATAAAACAATCACTGTGAATTTTATAAATGGAAATTTAACAGGAAGTACTCTTTTTGGTTATTCTTATTCAATTAACAATGGACAATACCAAACAGTTGCATTGGAAAATGTCGCAGATAATTCATTTGTTATTCATAATTTAATAAATGGTGTCGAATATTCAGTTTCTATTAAAATGATTACAGATAGTGGTTCTTCTAATGCATCTAATAAGGTGACAAATATTATACCATATAATAATCCTTCTCCTCCTACTATTAGTAATATAACAGTTATTTCAACTCAAGCTACAGTATATTTTGACCTAAGTAATTCGAATGGTTATCCTATTACAAAATTAGAATATTCACTTGATTCAGGCGATACATTTATAACAGCTCCTTCTCTCATTTCTCCATTTATTATTTATGGATTAAATGACGGAACAACATACCAAATTGTATTACGCGCTTCTCATGAAAAAGGCGTATCTGAGTTAAGTCAATCTTATGAATTTACACCAGCAGATTTACCTTCTGCGCCTACTATTACAACTATTATTGCAGGAAATCAATTATTAACAGTTAATTTTGTGAATGGTGCATTAAATGGTGGAGATTTAACAGGATATTCTGTATCTGTTAATGGCGGAATATTTTCGACTATTTCTGCATCAGATATTTCAGGAGAATCTCTCATTGTTCGTAATTTAACAAATGGAACAAACTATAATATTGCAATGAAAACTATAACAACAAAAGGAGCATCATCTTCTTCTCTTACTACCTATAATAATATTCCCTATGATAATCCATCTCCTCCGACAATTACTTCTATCAGTGTATTTAGTGGATATGCTCTTATTACATTTACAGAAGATGCATCAAATGGTTATCCTATATTGGGATACCGTTATTCATTGGATGATATAACTTATATAAATGCACCTGGATACCCTTCTTCTCCCATTGCTCTTTATGGATTTACAGACGGTTCTGAAAATACAATAAGATTAAAAGCATATCACGCAAAAGGAACATCATCCGCAAGTAATGCAGTTTCATTTACAACAAAAGATATTCCAGAATCCCCTATTATTGATAGAATTGAAGAAAAAGATACTTATCTCATCGTTCATTTTACAAATCGCAATTTAAGAGGTGGAACTATAACAGGTTATTCAGTTTCAATAAATGATTCGTCTTATTCGATTATTCCATCTCAAGACATTTCAGGAAATAGTTTTACAATAAATAATTTAACAAATGGAACAAAATACAGTATTTCAATGAAAACAATAACAAATGTGGGTATTTCTGTCATGTCAAATGTTGTCTTTGATAATGTACCATATAATGTTCCATCTACTCCTACAATTACAAGCATAGACGTTGCTGCAGGAACAGCTACTATTAATTTTACTGCAGGAAATTCAAATGGATATCCTATATTAGGTTATCAAATCTCTATCAATGATGCTTCGTTTATTAATGCTGAATGGGTAGCATCTTCTTCAACAATTACCTTAAATGGCTTAGAAAATGGGGTAGCCACAACTGTTAAAATACGCGCTTATCATGCAAAAGGAATATCTCAAAATAGTAATACATATACATTTACAACAAATGGAACACCTGATGCTCCTACTATTATAGATGCCACTGCAGGAAATACAATTGCCACCATTAAATTTCAAAACAATAATTTATACGGAGGAAATATAGTTAAATATTCGTATTCATTAAATGCCAGCGAATTTATGGATGTATCTTCTTCTGACATATCTGGAAATACGTTTATAATTTCAGGATTAACTAACGGAGAATCATATTCAGTTTCAATGAAAGTAACTACAAATATTGGAACTTCATTAGAATCAAATACAAAATCGGAAATTATTCCTTTTACGGCGCCTTCGGCGCCAATTATTTCATCTGTCATAGAGGGAAATAGAGAAGCAACAATTACATTTCAACCAAGTGTAACCTATTCAACAGAAAATGGAATCATTAATTATCAATATTCATTAGATAATGGAGTAACCTATAATTGGTGCTCATCATTAGATGGAAATTCATTTAAAATTACGGGTTTAACTGCAAAAACACCATATACAGTAATTGTACGTTCTTATTCCAAATTTGGATTTTCAAATAATTCTTCGCCATCTTCTCAATTTACTCCATATGGAACTCCCGACACACCAATTATTACAAATGTTGTGCCAAGTAATCAACAAATATTGGTTTATATTGAATCCCCTGAATCAAATGGAAATACAATTACTTCTTATTTATACAGTGTTAATGGAGAAGAATACCAAACTACAAATGATATTACATCACCTATTACTATTACTGGATTAATCAATAAAAAACAATATATTGTAACATTAAAAGCAGTAAATGAAGCAGGTGCATCTGATGCATCTCTTCCATCTTCTCCTGTGATTCCATTTTATATTCCAGATACACCTATTATTTCTATCATACGCCCAATGAATCAATCTGCGATTGTTGATTTATCTGCCACCGATTTAAATGGAGACACTATAATTGGATACAAATATTCATTTAATCAAACAACATGGTATGACGTTTCTGCCAATCCATCTTCTCCTTATTCATTCACTATAAATGGATTAACGAATGGACAATCATATACCATATATGTAAAAATCGTATCTCAATCAGGTATAACGTCAGCATCATCTATTTCTCAATCATTTGTTCCAAGAAATGTACCTAATCCACCTACTATAACAAATGTTGTTCCTGCCGATAAATCAGTAATAATATATTTTACAGATTCTTCATCAAATGGGTCTTCTATTAAAGAATATTGGTATTCTGCAAATGGTTCCCCTTATAAATTAGCAGTTCAACATTCTTCTCCTATTATTGCATATGGATTAGAAAATGGAATCTCCTATACACTTACAATAAAGGCAGTAAATGATGCTGGATTTTCAAATGCATCCATTCCTTCTTCATCTATTATGCCATTTGGTGTACCTGCTACACCATTTATTCGAAACGTATATCCTGGAAATGGGTCTGCATTAGTATATTTTGATGAAATAAATGGAAATGGCGCGCCAATTGAGAAGATACAGTATTCTATGGGGCCATCATGGATTGATTTATCCGCAAATACTTCTCCATTTACAATTCCAAATTTGACAAATAAAACGGGGCCAAGTGTTAGTATTCGTGCCAAAAATAGTGCAGGATTTTCATATTCTTCAAATATTGTTCGTGTTATGGTAGGAACCCCATATCCCCCAACAATTACAAGTGTTGTACCTGGAAATAAACAATTGTCAGTTTACTTCTCTACATCTGTTACAAATAGTCCCATCACGGCAGTATATTATACATTTGTAGGAAGTTCATCTTCTCCTATAAAAGCAATAGGAACAACATCACCTATAATAATTCCAAAATTAACAAATGGCGCACAATATTCTATAAAATTACAATTAGCAAACTTAAACGGTTATTCATTAGAATCGGAAGCCTCGACCCCTATAGTTCCCGCAGGAGTTCCAAATGCCCCCATTATATCATCTGTCCTTCGAAGTGATATAAATCAAGTAACAATAACTTTAGGCGCAATTGTAAATAATGGTTCACCTATCACAAAATATTATTATACAATGAATAGCGAAACTACATTAAGAGATATTAGTGGTACAACTTCTCCATTTATTATTGATAATTTACAACCAAATCTCTCTTATTCTTTTAAAATATATGCCCAAAATAGTGTTGGAACATCTCCTGCATCAGGAGCGTCCAGACCCATTATAAATGTATATAGTCCACCCCAAGCACCTACAAAAGTAACAACTATAGCAAGATTAAACCAATTAAGCGTATCATTTGCTCCTCCTACAACCCCATTATTTTTACCAATTACCACTTATTTATATGCATTAAATGGAAATGGTTCAGCATCTGATGTATATATAGATGCAAGCACAACTACTCTTCCACTTCTTATCCCTATAAATAATAATACCAGCTATAGTGTTCGTATAAAAGCAGTGAATGCGGCGGGTGCATCTTCTGCATCTTCACCCACAACTCCTGTTACATATATATATTTACCACCAACATATCCCACTATTAAGTCTGTTTCATCTGTTGGAAATGGAACAGCATATATTTCATATACTGCTTCCGTTCCCCGTAATGCACCTATAACAGGATATTCATATACATTAAATGCGGGTCAAACATATATTACTATGGAAATCAGTGGTGGAATATTAATTGCACGAGATTTATCCAACAATGTGCCAATAACAACATTCCAAATAGCAGCAAATAGTGCAATTGGGTATTCCAATCTTTCTTCTATAGCGTCATCGTTTACAATTATTAATGGGGCGCCTTCGGCGCCCGTGCTTGCAGCCCCTTCTATATCTGGTAGAACTGTTACTATTAGTTTTCCTCAGCCATCTGAAAATGGTTCTCCCATTATAGATTATACATATACACTTGTAAATACAACCACAAAAACAACGGTTATAAATACAGTGACCAGTGTTCCAATTATATTAAATAATGTGCAAAACGGGTCATATACAGTATCAGTGAAAGCGCGTAATAGTTTGGGTACATCTAATAATTCTGCGACAAAAACATTTTCTATAAATTTACTATAAATAATATTTTGTGTATTTTGTAAAATATTATTTTATATTATAACGATGTCTGTCCCCACTATCACATCACTCACTGCTACGTCTGGTAAAACCCAGATAACTGTCAATTATGCACAAACAGGAGCAACTACTATTCAATATAAAGTGGATAGTGGTTCATATACAAGTATAACTACAAATACCAGTGGTTCATTTATTGTAACAGGACTTACTGGCGGAGTAAGTTATACAATTACATTAAGTTGTACAAATGGAACGGGTACAACTACATCTACAGTTACTAAAATTCCATATGATACACCTACAAATCTTATTGTATCAAGTATAGTAAATTCGTATACACAGAGAATACAATGTACATATTCAGTAAATATACGTGGTTCTGCAATTACTGATATTAAATATATTGTAGAAGCATCTGGAGAAGTAACCACTAATACACCAAATATTTCAGTAGGAACAACTAATCCATTTTTTATTTTTAGTATACCTGCCGATAAAACATATTATCTTCGTATAATGGCTACAAATGCTGCAGGTAATTCCGAAATTTCCCCCGCATATGCTATTAATACATTAGATAATCCATCTAAACCAGTTATTACAAATATAACTTCTCCTTCATTAAAAACATTAAATGTATATTATAATGCAACATATACAGGAGCATCTGGTTCAAATGTCCTTGCGGCTTATTCTACATTTTCAGGTCTTCAGAATGGTACATTTGCAACCTCTCCTATGATAACTAAAAATACAACATCTTCAGTAGATATTCCTTCATGGACAAAAACAATATCTGGTGGAAATATTTTAATTGGGAGTAGAGCAGATTTAGACATAATAACAAATTCTCCTCAATATGTATTTTTACAGGTAAATACAAAAACATCATTTGCCGCATTATCACAATCCGTATATTTAGAAGAAGGAGATTATCATCTTATCTTTTATGGTTCAAAATGGTTTTCTGGACAAGGTGATATATTAAATATCCGCGTAACTGATTCTTCGGGAAGTGTTATTGTAAGTAATAATCGTCAAATCACACCAAGTTTTTGGATAGCTTATAATAATTCAATCTCTATTCCTTCTGCGGGAACATATACACTAACACTTACTTACACAAGTACAAATAATAGTTTACCAGGAACAATATTTTTAGCCAATGTTAGTTTAGTACATAATATAGCTCATCCAAATCCGACTTTATATACAACATCAGTGAATAATTATAAAACATCTACTACATTTACTAATTTAGCGAATAATTCTTCTCTAACAAATCCATCAATCACCAATTGGAAAGTTGCATTAAGAAGCGGTTCTTTTTACTTATCTAAAGGAAATACTACATACGCATCAGATTCTTCTTCAGGCGGATATTTAACTTTGCCAAATAATGGTTCAATTATGTTAACTGAAAAGGTATATCAAGGAAGTGTCAAAATTACATTTAGCGCATGTTGCAAATATGCAAGTGATGCAAGTGATACATTATCATTCGGCCAATTAAATGCATCAGGAATCGCATTACCAGATACTTTATATGCCACTAAAAAAATAACTACTACTGGATGGAATACATATACTATGTATTGTGATGTTACTAATTTACCATTCTATAATAATGCATATACACCATATTCTGGAGGAAAAATAATAACACTCACTTATACAAGTACCAATACCACCCAACCAAATTATTTATCTATTAAAGATATTTCAATTACGCCATATCTTGCGTATCAAGAAGTAAATTTACAAAATTCACCGCAATTATCATTAACACTAAATGGTAATAAATCTTATCCTATAACAGTTATATTAAAAGATTATGTCACTGGATTATCATTGCCATCAGACCCATATACTGCAGCACCACAAGATTTGCCATCAACACCCATTATAACATCTATTACTTCTACTGTAAATAATCAATTAAATTTATATTGGTCATCTACACCATCAGTAGGAACAACGATTACCGATGTTAAATATTCCATTAATGGAGGCGCATTAATAAGCGGTGGTATTTCAAATCCACTTGTAATTACTGGATTATCTGGTGGGCAAATGTATTCATTTGCATTAAAAAGTACAACAATTTACGGTGATTCCAGTATGTCTTCTTTATATTATGGTATGCCATTGGTTTATCCTGAAAAACCCATTATAACAGATATAACAGAACCATCAAATAATACAATTGCAATTTATTGGAAAGATGATTTACATGATTTATTAGATGATACAAATGGAACATTAATAACCAATATTAAATATTCATTAGATAATGGTGTAACATATATTTCAGGTGGTACTTCAAACCCACTTATATTAACTGGATTATCAGGTGGCCAATTATATTTAGTGAAAATTAAAGCTACTAATTCTGCAGGTGATTCTGTTGAATCATTAACTGGATATACAACTCCATATGATAGACCAGATAAACCAATTATTACTTCAATTACTGCTCCCTCTAAAAATACATTACATGTATATTGGACAAATGATAATAATGGTGCTGAAATTACATCTCTTAAATATTCGTTGGATGGTTCAACACCATCCATTGATGCATCATTACAAAATCCAATTCAAATTACTGGATTAACAGGGGGAATAACATGCCAAATAAAAATCATGACTACTAATATTGGAGGTAATTCTATTGAATCTGATGTATATAATGCGATACCATATGATACTCCAAGCAAACCAATCATAAATAATATTGTATTTTATAATGATAATTATCTTGTACATTGGAATGATGCGAATAATGGAGCTACTATAACAAATGTATTATATTCTATTGATAATTCCAATAATTATATAACAGTTGGTTCTGATAATCCATTAATTCTCACAGGATTATCTGGAGGATTAACATACCCTGTTAAGATTAAATTATCTAATCCTGCAGGAACTTCAGTGGCATCGGATGTATATAATATTATACCAATTAATAAAACCGCCGAAAAAAATATAGAAGCCCCCGTTATTTTAAATACCGTTGCAGGTAATGGTCAAATAACTGTGAATTTTTCACATACATTGCCACTTGAATATCCGATTATTGCATATCAATATAGTTTAAATGGAGGCCAATATATTAATTCTAAACAATTGGCTTCTCCTCTTATAATTACTGGTCTTGTAAATGGAGCAAGTTACGAGATTATAATGAATGCCATTAATTTAACTGGTATTTCTTCTGCAAGTAATGTTTCTGCAGTAACTGTTCCTCATGATGTTCCATCTTCTCCAGAAATTAATTTTATAACTTCAGCCAATCAATCATTAGTATGCAATATTACAGAAGGAAATAATAATGGAGGTCTCATTAAACAATTTTCATATTCATTAAATGGCGGTGATTTTACGGATTTATCGTCTTCTCAAATAGATGGTTCAAACATTACAATTCCCGATTTATCAAATGGAACATTATATAATATACAATTCAAACAAATAAATGAATATGGAGAATCACAGCCATCAAATATCAAAGGAGAAATACCATATGATATTCCAGTTGCCCCCATATTAATAAATGCCATATCTTCTTCCAATAGTGCCACTATTAATTTTATAGATATAGATTCTTCTGCAAATGGATTTCCAATAGTGTGTTATAAATATTCAATTAATGGCGGCGAAACTTATCACCCAATTTATACATATTCTTCTCCATTTACTATTTATGAGCTATTAAGTGCAACCACTTATTCTGTAACAATAAAATCTGTTACATCAAAAGGAGAATCACTTCCAAGCAATGAAATTAGTTTCTCTACTTTTGATAGTTTTACAGTGGTTACCACCCCTAATATTATATCAGTTGAGGCAGGTGTTCGAGAAGCTGTTGTTTATTTTACACCAAGTACATCTACTGCATCTGAATTTTCATTAATAAATTATCAATATTCATTAGATGGAGGTAATACATTTAATTGGTGTACAACTCATACGGATACATCATTTATTATGCATGATTTAATTCCTGACACTTCATATTCAGTAGTTATGCGTTCTTATTCTAACATAGGATATTCACAAACATCAAGTAGTTCTGCTGAATTTACTCCATTTGATAGACCTGATGCACCTATTATTACTAATGTGGTAGCAAGCGATTCTCAAGTATTAGTATATTTTGAAGAAGGAAATGATAATGGTAGAGAAGTTACTTCTCATTTATATAGTTTAAATGGAAATGAATATTGCCATACTGGAACCATTACTTCTCCAATTACTATTCCCAATTTAACAAATACAGTTGAATATATTATTACAATAAAATCTGTAAATGAAGGCGGTGAATCTGATGCTTCTATGCCATCTTCTCCCGTAACACCATTTGGATTACCGAATACCCCAATTATTACAAATATTACTGTTTCAGATAAAACTGCAATTGTGGATATTTCTGCAAATTTAAATGGTGATACTATACTTGGATTTAAATATTCATTTGATAGTATTACATGGTATGATGCTTCTGCAATTAATGGAACACCATCTTTTCAAGTAAATGATTTAAGTAATGGTATTTCTTATTCATTATTAGTGAAGATTGTATCTCAATCTGGAGTAACCACCTCCTCTAATTTATCTCAATCATTTGTTCCTAAAAATGTGCCAAATGCACCAGTTATTACAAAAGTAACTCCAATGGATAAATCCGCAGCTGTATATTTCACTGCACCTTCTTCTAATGGGGCAACAATTACCGAATATTGGTATTCTATTAATGATTCCCCCTATAAATTAGCAATAGGAACTGTTTCACCCATATCTATTTATGGTTTAGATAATGGAACTAACTATTCCATTAAAATAAAAGCTGTTAATTCACTTGGATTTTCTTCTCCATCAAATCTTTCTGATACATTTATTCCTTCTGGTGTTCCAAGTACCCCTATAATAAGTAAATTATTGGCTGGGGTTGGTTCTGTATCGGTTGTCTTTGATGAAATACAAGGAAATGGAACACCTGTTACAAAAATACAATATTCATTCGGTCAATCATGGATTGATTTTTCAGGTGTATCTTCTCCACTAACTATTTCCAATTTAACTAATAAAACAAATGTAAGTGTTAGTATTCGTGCCATAAATTCAATTGGGGCTTCTTATCCTTCTAATATTGCAAGTGTAATGGTTGGTACTCCAATTCCACCAGTAATAACCAATGTTGTTTCAGGCGATAAACAGCTTACTGTATATTTCGATACCTCTGGAACAAATGGTTCACTTACGTCTATTATGTATGGATTTTCTGGTTCAAATATTGCATTTTCTAAAGGAACAGGAACTACTTCTCCCATTGTGATTTCCAAATTGACAAATGGAACTCCTTATTCTGTACAATTAATGTTGGTAAATGCAAATGGTTCTTCGGCGGCTTCGGCTGCATATGCTCCTATTATACCTGCGGCTATTCCATCTGCACCTGTAATTGCAAGTGTAACACGTACTGATATAGGAATAATGCAAATTTCAGTTGGTGCAGTTCCAAGTAATGGGTCTGAAATAATTAAATATTCTTACAGTATTAATAGTGACTCTACAATATATGATTTTAGTGGATTATCTTCTCCATTTATTATTTCTGGATTAGAACCAAATGTGTCTTATTCGTTTAAAGTATATGCAGAAAATGGGGTTGGTCGTTCTTTACCTTCCGCCGCATCTAAACCAGTTATAAATACATTTGTCCCCCCTCCCGCACCTGCTAAATTAACAGTGGTGCCAAGTATGAATACATTAACGGTATCGTTTACTGCCCCAATTGCCCCACAATTTACTCCTATTACTACATATAAATATGTGTTAAATGGTTCAGGTACATTATCCGATATTTATGTAGATGCAAGTACAACTACCCTTCCACTTATAATTCCTATAAATAATAATACTTCATACACTGTCCGTGTAAAATCTGTGAATATTGCAGGTGATTCAGTTGCTTCTGCTGCCAGTGCTGCTGTTTCATATACATATACAGTTCCTACTTCTCCTGTCATTAAATCCGTTACACCATTAATAAATGGAGTTGCTACGGTGGCATATACTGCATCTACTGCAAGAAATACACCTATTACAGGATATGTTTACACTATAGATGGAGGTAACACATATAAGACATTAGAAGCAAGTGGAACATTATTAATTGCTCGTGACTTATCAAATAATGTCCCTATTTCTACTTTCCAAATTGCAGCAACGAGCGCACTCGGCTATTCATTACGTTCAAATACTATAAAAGCATTTACAATAATATATAACGTTCCCACTGCTCCTGCCATTAAATCTGTAGTATCTGGCGGTAGTGGAATTGCAAAAATAGCATATACTGCGGCTACTGCAAGAAATAGCCCCATAACTGGTTATGCATATACATTAAATAATGGTGTTACAATATTACCATTAGAATCAAGTGGTACATTTTTATTTGCACAAGATTTATCAAATAATGTTCCTATAACAACTCTTAAAATTATGGCAAATAGTGCACTCGGGTATTCCGCATTATCTGCTGCAGCACCATCATTTACTATATTATATACAGTACCAAATGCACCTGCGTTAAGTACGCCTGTTGTAAGTGGAACTACTGCTACTATTGGATTTAATATACCAGCATCAAATGGGTCTCCTATCATTGGGTTCCAATATACCCTAAAAGATATGAAAACAAATGTGATTACAACCAGTGAAATATTATCTACTATTCCTATTATTATTACTAATTTAGCAAAATCAGATTATATTATATCTGTAGTAGCAATTAATGACATTGGTTCATCGCCTTCATCCATAGTAAAAGCATTTACAATTAAATAAACCTATAAACGCCATAAAATTGATTTTATTTTTATTTACAATTTTGAATATTATAAATAAATAATTTGTTGTTAAATCTTTTAAATAAACCTTACAAAGGATGAGTTTCCCCAAAATGACTTGGTATGATGTCAAAGTTGATACATGCTTTCGTAGTCCATATAATAATTTATTAGAATTAATGCAAATGCATTCTGTGTATGAACTAAATCCAAGCAATTATCCTAATGAAAAGGAATTTATTAAAGCAGTTGAAAAAAAACAATCAGAAGAAGAAAAAATTATTGGCGAGCAGTCATGGATTGAATATATGAAAGCAAATAAACCAAACTCATATTCTAAGATGGAAACCATGTGTAAATCATATTGTTTAGATATTAATACCATAAAATCATTCAAACATTATGTGGATGAGCTTAAGCGTATTGCTATAATAAGTGATTAATATCTATTCTACTGGTTGATACATACGCGTCTCAGACACATAGAATAAGGCGCGCAATTACTAACAATACATAACCATTTATAAAAAACATTATCTTACTTTGTTTTTTATGTATTTTTTGTATGAATAAAATGAGGACTAATATATTTTTGAATACTAAAATGTGTTAATTCTTCACACATTGCTTCACGACCTAATAAATCTGCTAATTTTTGGTCAGGAATAATAACACTCGGTTTTGCAACCGATTGCAATTTTTGTTCCCGAATATATGAAAATAAAAACTTACTAAATTCTGTGCGCGGAATAAGAGACCCACGTTCTCGACCCATAAAATCACATAATGCATCACTTACTTGCGTAGGCGATGCAAATCCTGATGGCATTCTCCCACTACTTTGTACCATGGATTGTTTTGTGTATGTAGTCACATAACGTTCGAGTAATTTCTCCACTGATTTTACTTCACTATATAATTGAGCTGCTTCTTGTTTATTCCTATACATTTTCTCTCGTAATTCGCCTAACTTTGTCACTATTTTTCTTAATGTGGATGGTAATTCAACGGTGGTTTCAAACTGTTCATTTGTTGTATTATTATTTACATCAGCAACACATACTTCTTCATTCACGGCATAAGAGGAGTTCATACTAATACACAAAATAAAATAAAAATATATTATGAAGGTACCTTAATAATATATGATTGCGACTATTTATATTGATTTATTTAAAAATATTTTATTTCAGTGTTAATAAATACATGAATTGATTTACATCCGCTAAAATATCATCACGTATACTGAATAAATCACTGTCTGTATCTTTATTTAACCATTTTTCCATTTTTCCTAAATATTCTCTAAAATGTTTTATTTTTTTCACGAAATTACGGCGATTTTTAAATTCGAAGCTCATTTTCTGTTCAATTCCTTTAATTCGACTCTGGTCTTTTCCAAGATAAACCTCCACAAAACGGTCAATATTTTCATTTAATCTCTCATATAATTCATCCGTTGCCTTATGTTCTGCATAAGATTGTGTTGTCCAATGATATAATTTAACCGCAGTAGTAATTTCTAAGAAAACATGAATTAAATTTTGTCTATCAGA
>JACCDH011034077.1_pt1 | contig 33497 bp, 31 predicted proteins | sample 7442481 | NCBI WGS metagenome assembly JACCDH01 (sample SAMN15323433, study PRJNA562643) | freshwater metagenome | isolation source: river surface water | place: USA:Blue River Watershed | collected 2017-08-15
CAAACTTGCTTACTGTTTCCTTTACCTGTTGTTCAGATAAAACGGGATTCAAGATGAAAACAGTTTCATAATGATTCATAATCTTTGTATTTTAATGTTATAAAATTGGGTGCAAAAATAGTGTTTTTATTCGAATAACCAAGCACTCATCAAATATTTTTTATTGGGTTATTTGTTTTGTAGTATAATTTATTATACTTTTAACTTCGTATAAAAGAATCCCATGAAGTTAAATTGTATTGTTGTTGATGATAGTGCTGTTCAAAGAATGACCATTACCAAATTGGTGAATGAATCGTCCTTACTTCACTTGATTGGTGATTTTGCAAATGCCCTTGAGGCAAAAAATTGCATCAATCACAATGCCATTGACCTAATTTTTCTAGATGTTGAAATGCCCTTAATCAATGGATTTGACTTATTAGACGGATTAAAAACGAAACCTCAAATCGTTTTTATTACTTCAAAAGCCGATTATGCTGTAAAAGCTTTTGACTATGAAGCAACCGATTTTCTTCAAAAACCAATTTCAAAGGAACGATTTCTCAAAGCTGTAAAAAAAGCAACAGAACTTCATGCATTGCGCTATGAAAATACAGAAGATCCGGGCGAGAGCATTGTTATAAAAAGCAATTTAAAAAAACTTAAAATATTTATTTCTCGAATCAAGTGGATTGAAGCTTATGGTGATTACATCAAAATAGCAACCGACGAGGAAACTCATTTGGTACTTTCTACCATGAAAGGATTTGAAAAAGAACTTCCTGCAGATCGCTTTCTTCGCGTTCACAAATCGTTCATCATCAATTTGGCTCGCGTGGAAAAATTCAATAATAAATTTGCAGAAATTGGCAACACAAAAATTCCGCTCAGTCGAAATAAAAAGGGCGAAATTGTCAAAGCCATCGAAAACAATTAGTACACATCTACATTAATTGCCATCTTAATGGCGCGGTATTGTGGTATCGCTTCAAAACTATTTCGTGTTTTACCAATTACTATTTTCGCCTGATTTAAATTAGATTGCGCCGGAATCTTAACCATTATGGTTCGAATGTATTCGTTTCGAATTCTATTGATTGCAGGCTCTTCTGGACCCAAAACTGGAAAAGGTAAACTTTTCACCAATACATTATAAAGCCAAAGCGATCCTTCTTTTAATTTTTCAAAATCGCGGTGTTTTAAGGTGATTTTAATCAAACGGAAAAACGGCGGGTATTTGAAATTCTGACGTTCGTATAATTGTTCTTTATACATACTCAAATAATCAGTACCTAATACTTGTTGGATTGTATTATGAAATGGATTGAAAGTTTGAATCAATACTTTTCCGCTTTTCTCGGAACGGCCTGCCCTACCCGAAACTTGCGTCATCATTTGAAACGCTCTCTCGTAGGCTCTAAAATTAGGCTGGTTGAGCAAATTATCGGCATTTAATATTCCAACTAAAGTTACATTATCAAAGTCCAAACCTTTGGCCAACATTTGAGTGCCAACTAAAACATCAATTTCTCTATTTTTAAAAGCATCAATAATTTTTTCAAAACCAAATTTGCCACGTGTGGTATCTTGATCCATCCGACCAATATTTTTCTCTGGGAAAAGTGCTTTTAATTCCATTTCAATTTGCTCCGTTCCAAAACCTTTAGTCGTCAAATCAACCGACTGACAACTGTGACAATGGGTTGGATTTGCCATCGAATAGCCACAATAATGACATCGCAATTGATTTTTAAACTTATAATATGTCAAACTCACGTCGCAACTTGGACAATGGGGCACGTGGCCACAAGTCATGCATTCGACATAAGGCGAAAAGCCACGACGGTTTTGAAACAAAATTACTTGTTCGCCTTGGTTCAATTTTTCTGTAATCGCTTCTATGAGTTCGTCTGAAAAATGACCGGTCATTTTTTTTCTAAAATATTTGTCTTTTATATCGATTAGAAAAATTTCAGGTAAAACAACTTTCCCATACCGCACGTTCAATTCGGTCAATCCGTATTTCTTGGTTTGAACGTTATAGTAAGATTCCAAGCTGGGCGTTGCACTTCCTAAAAGCACTTTAGCCTGATGCTGTTTTGCCAATACTATAGCCGCATCTCTGGCATGATATCGAGGTGCTGGATCATTTTGTTTGTAGGTAGGTTCATGTTCTTCATCAATAATGATGCACCCCAAATTACTAAACGGCAAAAACAAAGCACTTCGCACCCCAATAACCACTTTTGCTTTTGGAGACTGCTCCAATACTTGATTCCACACTTCAATGCGCTCATTATTGGTGTATTTTGAATGAAAAACCGCAACTTCGTTGCCAAAATAGGCAGTTAACCGTTGCACCAATTGTGTGGTTAAGGCAATTTCAGGCAATAAAAACAGTACTTGCTGGCCTTGTTGCACATAGTATTCTAAAAGCTTGATGTAAATTTCTGTTTTACCAGAAGCCGTAATTCCGTGCAATAAATTTACATCAAACTGATTCAGATTTTTTTGAATCGATTCGTAGGCTTTCTGCTGGGGCGCACTCAATGTAAATTGGCTGTCGGGTACTTGGTCAAAACTCACACGGTCTTGCGCTACAAAATATTCTTCAAAAACCGTTTTATCCACTAGCGCTTTAACAACAGCAGAAGTACTCCCCGAAGATTCCAAAAGTTTCTTAACCGAAATTGGGTTTTTATCTTGAGCTTGCAATTGAAAATAATGCAAAACCAATTCGCGTTGGCGTTTCGCACCAGCTAACCCATTCAGCAATTCGGAAAGTTTATCCGACTGAAAATAGGTTTCGTGTAATTTTATATAGCGAACCAGTTTGGGCTTGTATTGCGCTGTAATTTCTTCTTGCAATGCCAAGGCGCCTTTTTCGAGCAATTTATTTATTATTGGAAAAACTGTTTTCTTACCTAAAATTTTAATAACATCTTGTATTGTAATCGAAGATTGATATTTGAGGGCTTCCAGTATTAAATACTCGTCGTCTTTTAATTCGGAGGTATCAATTATCGCATTTTCTTTAGCTGAAATTTGGGTTTCACTTTCCAAAATATATCCAGAGGGCAAGGCACTTCGGAACACCTCTCCTAACGAGCACATATAATAAGAAGCTATCCATTTCCAGTGTTCGATTTGAAACGCGTTTACGACAGGCTTTTCGTCTAAAATTTGATGAATTTCTTTGGCCTCATAGTGTTGTGGAGGCAGGTTGTTTTTATCCAAGACTAAAGCCGTCATTATTTTTGTTTTACCAAAGGGTACAGCGACGCGCATTCCAATTTGAATGTAATTGAATTCTGCTTCTGAAACTTGATACGTAAAGGTCTTAGCAACCGCTAAGGGTAAGACTACTTCAATAAAATACAACATAGAACAAATATAGTTTGAAAAAGAGAATAGAGAAAAGAAATCCGAAAAAAGATATTCGATGCGAACGAATAGCATACCTCTAATAAAAAAAAGCGCTCTCGAATGAGAACGCTTCTTTACATATACTGCTATTTGGAATTATTTCCCTAACATCGCTGTTTTTAAATCGGCATCAGCTGGTTTGTCACACAACCAAATTCCGAATAAAGCTCTTTTGAAATCATATCCTTCAATGGTTCCTTTTTTAGCGCCATTTTTATATACTACAACTCCTTCATTAGGAACATTCATAATAATAAAAGCGTCTCCTTTTTTAATTTCATCTTTGAAAAATCCTTTGAATTTATCAATTTTAGCTTTTAAAGGTGCTGTTTTATTTCCCGTTGCATTTTCAAATCCTTCATTGATTGCTGTAATCATTTTTTCTGAAGTGATCATCCCTGAAATGATATTCAATTTAATGGCAGCTGCATCTTTACTATCGATTATTTCTTTTGCACTAGACGTTTTTCTTGGCACATATAAAGACCCAACATATAAATCAATCCACATTTTTTCTCTAATACCTGCTCCATTTAAGACCAAACTTTCTCCTTCTAACGACATTTTACCGTCAACTTTAACCCCAGAAACTGTTACTTGTGCGTTTGCCGTAAATACAGTTGCTACAAGAACTAAAAAAGTAATAAATTGTTTTTTCATAATAAATAGTTTTTTAATTTTTGCTAAGATATAAATTTTTTCTTTTCAATTTTGAAATTGTTGCGTTAAGTTCAAATCCCAATAATAAGACCATACAGTTGATCCAAATGTAAAACATCAACACCAGTAACGTTCCTATTGATCCATACAATTCGTTATATCGGGCAAACTTTTCCACATACACCCCAAAAACATAGGATGATATAATAATCAATAAGGTAGTAAAAACGGCACCATAGCTAATGAACGAAATTCTATAGGTTTCTTTGGTTCCAAACTTATACAATATGGATGTTGTAATCAATATCATCAACACCAGAAAACCATAGCGACTCCATTCTATAACTGCAATATCGGCTACATAGCCCTGAATATTAATTTTCTGAATCATCACCTCAGCTATTACAATGGCTGCCACTGTTACAATCAAAAGCAATGACAACAACAAAGAAAGCGCCAATGCAATAAAATATTGTTTAAAAAAACCGCGTGTAATGGTAATATGTTCCGACATTTCAAAGCCTCCTAAAACGGCATTAATACCATTAGTCATTAATAATATTGACAAAATAAAACCCGAAGAAAGCAAGCTTTGATGGCTATTATTCATGATATCATTAATGATTTGGGCAATAGCATCGTAGGTATTTGGCGGAACACCTTCGGCTACAAATTGCAAAAAGTCTTTTTGAAAATTTTCTAAAGGAATGTAGGGTATTAAATTCAAAATAAATAAAGCAAAAGGAAACAAAGCCATAAAAAAACTAAAGGCTACCGCACTGGCCCTGTAGGAAAATGCGCCTTTTAGTATTCCAATAACATAGAGCTCCAAAATATCATAAAGCGAAAGCCCCTCTAAAGAAGCTGGCTTGATGGTTTTTCCAAAGGCAACCAATTGTTTCACCACAGGAATTGTTTGGAGTTTATGTTCTATTTCTTCGGACATTTATTCGATTGCTTTTAAACTTAAATCCATATTATAGATTGAATGCGTTAAGGCGCCTGATGAGATGTAATTTACCCCGCATTCGGCATAACTTCGGATTGTTTTTTCGTTAATATTTCCTGATGATTCTGTTAAACATTGATTCCCAATTAACTGAACTGCTTTCCTAGTCGTTTCGTAATCAAAATTATCCAGTAGAATTCGATATACGCCACCAGCATCTAGAATTTGTTGGACTTCATTTAAATCACGGGCTTCAACGATGATTTTCAACTCTTTATTATTTTCCGTCAAATAGTTTTTGGTTTTTGCAATGGCCTGCGAAATCCCACCTGCAAAATCGATGTGGTTGTCTTTGAGCATGATCATATCGTACAATGCAAAACGATGGTTTTCGCCACCGCCTATTTTTACTGCCCATTTTTCAATAGCTCGTATACCGGGTGTGGTTTTTCGAGTATCCAAAATTTTTGCGTTAGTACCCTGTAATAAGGTCACAAATTGCTTGGTTTTCGTTGCAATTGCACTCATGCGTTGCATGGCATTTAACACCAACCGTTCGGCTTTTAAAATCGATTGCGAACTTCCCGAAACCAAAAACACCACATCACCTTGTTTTACAGTTTCTCCATCGTTAATCAATACTTCCATTTGCAAATTGGCATCTACATAATTAAAAATCATTTTTGCAAAGGCAACTCCAGCAATAATTCCTTCGTCTTTAACCAATAATTTGGCTTTTCCTTGAGCGGTATTTGGAATGCAAGCCAACGAACTATGATCGCCATCACCCACATCCTCTCGAATGGCATTGGCTATAATTAATTCCAATTCTTTTTGAAATTGTATTGCTGAAATCATATGAAATAAATTGAATTGCTAAGGTAAGAATTCCTTTGCTGTTTTCGAAATTTACAGTAAAAAACAAAAAACTCCCAGATTGAACTGAGAGTTTCTTGAATATAATGTCTTGTAATATTAATTATGACAAAGCTGCTTTTACTTGATCTGCTGCTTCTTGGAATTGTACGGCAGATAAAATTGGCATACCCGAATTATCAATTAATTCTTTTGCAATTTCAGCATTTGTACCTTGCAAACGAACAATGATAGGCACTTTTATTTCGTCACCCATATTTTTATATGCATCTACTACACCTTGTGCCACACGATCACAACGAACGATACCTCCAAAAATATTAATCAAAATCGCTTTTACATTTGGATCTTTCAAAATAATTCTGAAAGCAGTTTCAACGCGTTTGGCATCAGCAGTTCCTCCTACGTCTAAGAAATTTGCCGGTTCAAAACCTGCATATTTAATTAAATCCATAGTAGCCATTGCTAAACCAGCACCATTTACCATACAACCTACAGTTCCGTCAAGATCTACATAGTTTAATCCTACTTCTTTAGCTTCTACTTCGATAGGATTCTCCTCTTTAATATCGCGCATTTCAGCATACTTTGGTTGTCTGTATAAAGCGTTATCGTCGATATTTACTTTAGCATCAACTGCTAGTATTTTATTGTCTGAAGTTTTAAGTACAGGGTTAATTTCAAACATTGATGCATCTGAACCAATGTAAGCATTGTATAACGCATCAATAAATTTCACCATCTCTTTAAACGCATTTCCAGAAAGACCTAAGTTAAAAGCCACTCTTCTGGCTTGAAAACCTTGCAATCCAACAGCAGGATCAATTTCTTCTGTAAAAATTAAGTGCGGTGTGTGTTCAGCTACTTCTTCAATATCCATTCCTCCTTCTGTTGAGTACATAATCATGTTACGACCCGTAGCTCTATTCAATAAAACAGAAACATAAAATTCTGATGTTTCACTTTCTCCAGGATAATATACATCTTCAGCAATTAATACTTTGTGTACCGTTTTTCCTTCTGGTGGCGTTTGTGGTGTAATCAACTGCATTCCGATGATTTGTTCAGAAATTTCAGTTACTTGGTCTAGGTTTTTAGCCAATTTAACACCTCCGCCTTTTCCTCTACCTCCTGCGTGAATTTGTGCTTTTACTACGTACCAACTTGTTCCTGTTTCAGCTGTTAATTGTTTTGCAGCTGCCACGGCTTCAACTGGATTGTTCGCTACAATTCCACGTTGTACGCGTACGCCATAACTTGCTAAGATTTCTTTACCTTGATATTCGTGTATGTTCATAATTATTATGCGTTTAACTTGTTTTAAAAAGTGCCACAAAAATAACAAAGTAATTTTTAATTGACTAACTTTTTTCGGTTTAATTTGGGAATTTGGTATACATAAAAACACAACTCGTATCTGACAGAAAAAGATCTTTTGTTTTAAATATAACAAAATGTTATAATTTGTTATTATTTGTTGTAAAATTTGTATTCGGAAAAAATAAAAATACTTTTGCATCAAATTAATCGTCATGAAACTAGAAATTTTACAACAACTAGCCGCTGAATTTGGGAGCCCATTGTATGTTTATGATACCGAAAAAATAGCGTTTCAATACACCCGCCTACAAAATGCATTCAGCAAAGTAGAACGTTTTAAAATTCACTATGCGGTCAAGGCTTTATCTAATGTTTCGGTGTTGGGATATTTAAAAAGTTTGGGTTCGGCACTTGATACGGTCTCACTGCAAGAAGTACAATTGGGCATATTTGCTGGTTTTGATCCGCAAAATATTATATATACTCCAAATGGAGTCTCCATGGAAGAAATTGAAGAAGTGGCGCAATTGGGGGTCCAAATCAATATTGATAACTTGTCAATATTAGAGCAATTTGGAACAAAACATCCAAATGTACCCGTTTGTATTCGCATCAATCCACATGTTATGGCCGGCGGAAATGCTAATATTTCGGTAGGACATATTGATAGTAAATTCGGGATTTCGATTCATCAATTACCACACATTTTGCGCATAATTGAAAACACAAAAATGCATATCAACGGCATTCACATGCATACGGGTTCGGATATTTTAGATGTGGAAGTGTTTTTGTATGCAGCCGAAATATTATTTGAAACCGCAAAACATTTCCCTGCATTGGACTTTATTGATTTTGGAAGTGGATTCAAAGTACCCTACAAAAAAGGCGATATTGAAACCAATGTAGAAGAATTTGGAAGAAAATTATCGAAACGCTTTCTAGCGTTCGAAAAAGAATACGGTCGCCCGCTAACCTTAGCGTTTGAACCCGGAAAATTCTTGGTGAGCGAAGCTGGTTATTTCTTGGCAAAAGTAAATGTGGTCAAACAAACTACTTCTACTGTTTTTGCCGGAATTGATTCGGGATTCAATCATTTGATTCGCCCGATGTTGTATGGTGCGCAACATCATATTGAGAACATTTCCAATCCGAAAGGGAAAGAACGCTATTACTCGGTAGTTGGTTACATTTGTGAAACCGATACTTTTGCAAGCAACCGAAGAATTACCGAAATCCATGAAGGTGATATTCTATGTTTCAGAAATGCGGGTGCGTATTGCTTTTCAATGGCTTCGAATTACAACTCGCGACTAAAGCCAGCCGAAGTATTATGGAAAGATGGAAAAGGTCACTTAATTAGAGAACGCGAAACATTTGATGATATTTTGAAAAATCAAGTGATGATTGAAGTGTAAACACGAATTTCATGAATTGGCACTAATAAAAAAGCATCAAATTTTAGTTTGATGCTTTTTTATTTATTTATTTAAAACCTCCAACAACACCTTACCATCAGAACTGTTGGGCATGGTAATTCGCAATAATTGCGTTACGGTTGGGGCTATTTGTGTGATTTCTTTGCGATCGTGGGTTTGTCCTTTTGGGATGTTCCAGCCAAAGAAAATCAATGGAACATGCGTATCATAAGCATACGGCGAACCATGAGTGGTTCCTGTGGCGGAGTATTCTACATAACCCGGCTTGAAAGTCACCACTAATTCTCCATTTTGAACAGTGTCATATCCTTTTGAAACAAAGTTTAAATAATAATCATTGGCGTTAGCATTTGCTACTTCCTCTTCGGTGTATACCCTTTTAATAAACGCTTGCTTTTGCAAATAATCCTTAAAACTTTGTTTTACTTCTTGCACATTTAAGCCTTTAGATTTGATTTTCGCTTTATCCAAAAACACATTGTAATTGGAATAATTTAACAGCACATCTTCACCGTATGTTTTCTCCGAAAAATCTTTCAAGTCTTTTTGAATGTTCTTGTAATTGATGTTGTCGACCTTGTATTTATTATCTTTCAAATACGTAACATTTTCGGCACCCGCGTGATCGGCCGTTAAGAAAACCAAGTAATTCCCTTTCCCTACCGTTTTATCGAGGTACAATAAAAAATCGGCAATGGTTTCATCCAAACGCAAATACGTATCTTGCAATTCAATGGAACGCGGTCCTAGAACGTGTCCAACATAATCTGTTGAGGAAAAACTGATGGCTAAGAAATCCGTAGTTTCGTCTTTGCCTAAATTTTCATTTTCAATAGCTTTTTTGGCGAAATCGGCCAACAAATTATTTCCAAAAGGAGTCGAACGCAATATTCCGGCATCATTTGCTTCATACATGTCCTGTAAATTATAGGGCATAAACGGTGCTTTCTTGAACAACTTTCCTTCGTAGGGATTGTTATCTGTCAAACTTTCGTTGTAAACTTCTTTGGGTTTCAGTAAATCCCAACCTTTGGTGACGTATTTTAAATAATTCTTTTCGGCATTGAATTGGGTGGCCCAATCGGGAAGTTTTTCTCCATAATAGGTACTCGATATAAAAGCTCCCGTTTTGCTGTACCAAAAAGCCCAATCGGCAAAATGACCCGCAGGTAAAATAGCCCCACGATCTTTGATGCTGATTCCGATAACTTTGCCTTTAAAATTAGTTGCTAGTTTTAATTCGTCGGTCATGGTCGAACTCTGTAAATTTCGAGGCGACATTTTCCCTTCATTAACCGAATCATCCCCTATTGTTGAAACGGTATCGTCATCGGTACAATACACTTCTTTTCCCGTAGCTTTATTGAACCATTCGTTTCCTACAATACCATGTACCGATGGAGTTGTTCCGGTATACACCGAAGCGTGACCAGGTGCCGTATACGTGGGCATGTAATTGTAATGGGTATTATGAAACGTATAGCCTTGATTCATCAACCGCTTAAAACCATTTTCCGAAAAATCGCTTGAAAAACGATAGAGGTATTCCATTTTCATTTGATCCACCACAATTCCGACCACTAATTTGGGTTTTTCTTGTGCAAAATTGGTTGATGCAATTAACAATACAAGTAGACGTAAGACTTTTTTCATTGGTGTTTTTTTTTCAAAGTATTAGTTGAGAGGTTGTAAAACTTTCGTTACAACATTCGCTTATTTAGTAACTTCTTCTACAATATCATAACAAAAAACAAAATCCTTAAAATAGACGTACAATTGAGGTTTATTTCCTAAATCTACTCGGGTAAAAAAAGATAATTTAACGGAAGTACCCAATTGATTTTTACATAAATACGAATTAATTTCATCGGTTTTAGTGACTTCTTTTTCTAAATATTCCACAATGGTATAGTGTTGAATTTCACGTGAATAAATTACGATTTTATTTTTATCGTAATCAAGAGTCACAAACAAGGCTGTCGCTTCTGGTTTTGACCATTTGCCCCAATTGCCTTTAGCATCTTTTTCTAAAACAGTTAAGGCAGTGGTTTTAAAGCGAAATTGCTGCGCATAACTCGCAAATGAAACTATGAATAGAAAAAAAAGTAGGTATTTAATTGATTTCATGATTGTAGTATTAAAAGTCAAAGGTAGAAAGCTCCCCTCTAGCAATGGTAAATTCACTCATGATATTATCAACAATAGTTTCAACAGGCAAAATATCATGAATTAAACCCGCAATTTGACCGATTTCTAATTCCCCTTCGACTAAATCCCCTTCAAACATGCCCCGTTTGGCTCTTCGCTTACCCAATAAGGTTTCGAGCGCTTCTTTTGAAGGACAATTGGCATACAAATCTTGCACATCCTGGTAAAATTTATTCTTGATCAATCGCACAGGAGCTAATTCTTTTAAGGTGAGTTGGGTATCACCCTCGCCCGTTGCTACTATGGTTTTTTTAAAGGCATCGTGTGCCGAACTTTCAGTTGAGGCAGCAAATCGACTACCCATTTGTACGCCGTCGGCACCCAAAATCATGGCCGCGAGCATTCCTCTTCCGGTTGCAATTCCACCAGCGGCAATTAGTGGGATCGTAATTTGTTCGCGCACCATTGGAATCAAAGTCAAGCTAGTTGTTTCCTCTCTACCGTTATGTCCTCCAGCTTCAAATCCTTCCGCAACAACAGCATCTACACCAGCCTCTTGCGCTTTTAAAGCAAATTTTGAACTGCTGACCACATGCACTACTGTTATGTCGTTTTCTTTTAAAAATGGCGTCCATGTTTTCGGATTTCCGGCCGAAGTAAAAACAATTTTCACACCTTCCTCTTTGATAATTTGCATAATTTCTTCAATATTGGGATACAACATTGGAACATTGACACCAAAGGGTTTGTCGGTAGCTTTTTTACATTTTTGAATGTGCTCGCGCAATACTTCTGGATACATTGAACCGGCACCAATGAGTCCTAGACCACCAGCATTACTAACAGCGCTAGCTAATTTATAACCACTATTCCAAATCATTCCGCCTTGAATAATTGGGTATTGTATGTTGAAGAGTTGGGTAATTTTATTCATTATTTCTTGATTATTTTACCGCTATGGGATTTGTTATTTGTCAGCAATTCATATATATAAATTCCGGATGATAAATGGGAAACATCTATAGATTTAGAGTCGGATGTCCACAGTTGATCACAAACTTTTTGACCTAAATTATTATACAAATACAGTCTTGCATTTGGAGCATTTGGGGGTAATTCAATCTTAAGTTCGTCTCGCATGGGATTGGGATAAATCACATATTCGTCAGCTTCAAAATTGTAATTGCGCAAAGCAGTGGTTAACGCCAATTGAAAATCAGGAATACCATATCCATATAAATTTGAGGGTACTGTATACTTGTCTGAAGATTGTTTAACCAATTGCACTACCTGTCTTGCTGAGAGATTGGGTACTGCCGACCAAAAACTAGCAACCAATCCTGCCATAATGGGTGCGGAAAAGGAAGTACCATTTGCCGTAACTACAGCGCCACCAATATTAGCTACCACGGCAGCCTGTCCTTGGGCCATGATGTCGGGTTTCACACGTCCGTCAAATGCGGGTCCGATCGAACTAAAAGGCGCATACATTTCATCACTTCCAACAGCGCCAACCGCTAACACGTGAGTGGCTTCGGCAGGAACTCCTATATAAGGATTTGACGTAGCTCCCGAGTTTCCGGCACTCGCAATGACAACCATCCCCTTTAAAAATGCAATATTTGCTCCTCGGGAAGCGAAGGCAAAATTACCTGTCATTTGATTATACGTATGACTATAACTCGGATTATCATAGGTAAAATACCCTAAAGAAGATGTAATAATATCGGCACCTAATCGATCTGCCTCTTCGGCAGCTTCCACCCAATAACTTTCCTCGACTGGATTTTCGGAAGCAACATCTTCCGTAACAAATAAATAATATTGAGCATCGGGAGCTGTTCCTACTAATTGTCCCTCTACATAGCCTCCCATACAGGATAAGACCATAGTTCCATGATTGTGAAGTGCATATACGTTTGTATTTTGACTCACGTAATTGTATCCGCCTACTATCAAATTATTAGTAAATAATCGCTGGAATGGAGCATCTACGTTTACATTTTGAAATCCCGAATCCAAAACTGCAATAATTTTCCCAGTTCCTGTATAATCTTGTTGGTGCAATAGATGTCCATTTAACATCTGGATTTGATTGGCCGAAGTACCATAATTAAAGGTTGCAGTAACCTCCATTTGTTTTTGTACGGGGGAAATCGGAATTGGTGCATTTGAATACCTTCCGTTCAAAGTATGATTGGCAAAACGAATGGAACCAACAAAGGTTAAATTGGCTAAGGCTTGGATATTGGCTTGGGTTCCTCGAACATGCAGTGCATTTAGCCATTTGGATTTGGCCATAACCGTTATACCAGTTGAAGCGATTACCTGATCGATATAGGTTTGTGCTATGGGTACATCTAAAAGATCCAATGAAATTCCTTGAACGGCTCGCCTATCTAATGACCTTTGCGTTAACATGGTTAATGGATTGGCTAAATAAGTCGCTGCATTTGGCTTATTGGCAAAAAACACCCAGGCATCCTCTTGAGAATAACATAAGTTAGCAATCAATAGAACGAATAGGAGTTGTTTTTTCATAGACTTAGATTCCGTTAATCAAAAGTATGAATTTTTATATAAAGTAGTATATCATTAAAAGCTTAGGCAATTACACCACTTCCTAATACCTCATCTTCTTCTTGCCATGCTACAAACTGCCCTTCGGTTATGGCTGATTGTGGGTTTTCAAACACGACATACATTCCTGTTTTATAGTGATGTAAGGTTGCTTTTTGCAAAGGTTGGCGGTATCGAATTCTCGCCAATACTTCTCTTTTTTCACCTGGTTTCAGCGCCAAGTCTTCTCGAATCCAATGCACTTCATCATTGGCAATGAATAAGGCGCTTTTAAACAAACCTGGATGCTGATTCCCTTGTCCGGTATAGATGATATTTCGTTCCACATCGGTTTCAATAATAAATAAAGGTTCTTTTGTACCACCAACATTCAATCCCTTTCGTTGCCCTTTTGTAAAGTAATGTGCCCCTTGGTGTTTACCAACCACTTTACCGGGGACTTTTAAATAATTGATGCGTTGCGCTTCATGGGCAAAAGCCGCTTCTTCGGTACTGAAAATTGGCTTTTCAGCAGTATATATGGCAGCATCTTCCGGAATTTCAACGATGATGCCTTCTTTGGGTTGTAATTTTTGTTGTAAAAATTCGGGTAAACGAACTTTACCAATAAAACACAAGCCTTGTGAATCTTTCTTCTCGGCAGTAATTAAATCTAATTTAGTTGCTATTTCGCGCACTTCTGGTTTGGTCAATTCGCCTATTGGAAACAAAGCTTTTGCCAGTTGTTCTTGCGACAATTGACATAAAAAATAGGATTGGTCTTTGTTTGTATCTTTTCCTGCTAACAACTGAAAAATTTCTTGTCCGTCTTTTTCAATGCTTCCTTTTCTGCAATAATGACCTGTGGCTACATAATCGGCACCTAAGGAATGAGCAATTTTCATAAAAACATCAAATTTGATTTCGCGATTGCACAACACATCCGGATTGGGCGTTCTGCCTCTTTCATATTCACCGAACATGTAATCCACAATTTTTTCTTTGTATTGTTCCGATAAATCAACCGTTTGAAAAGGAATTCCCAATTTCTCAGCCACCAATAAAGCATCGTTGCTGTCTTCCAACCACGGACACTCGTTTGAAATGGTAACCGAATCATCGTGCCAATTTTTCATAAAAAGTCCGATGACTTCATAGCCTTGCTCTTTTAATAAATAAGCTGCAACACTTGAATCAACGCCACCGGAAAGTCCAACTACAACTCTTTTCATACTTATTTTCCTTTCTGCTGTTCTAGTTTGAATTGTGCTTCCGTTTTAGCAACTTGTTCCAAGTTTCGTTGTTCATATTTGACCAATTCTTTACTAAATTGAGCGGCTTTAACTTCTTTAATTACCTTATTTTGGTCGAAAAACTTCCAAAGTCCGACACGCTTTCCATTGGCATAATTTCCTTCATACATTTTATTTCCATTGCCATCGTAATAGGATGCCAAACCCTGATACAACCCATTCTTATATATGTGCGCATCTATAGGCTTACCGTTTTCAGCAAAAGTTTTGGAACTACCATTTTTAATTCCCATGGTATAATTGGTCTCTTCAGCTAACAAACTATTGTTATAGAATATTTTTTTCGTACCATCAAGTTTTCCTTTCTTATACGACTCAACGGTCATGAGTGTTTTTGATTCTAAATGATAATATTTCCATGTTCCTTCTGGAATTTTATTCAGTAATTTTCCTTCGCTTACTGTATTCCCTTTTTGATCATAAAACAAGGCATAACAAGAACCGTCGCCTTTAGAAAAATCGCGTGTGGCAATAATTGCACCTGCTTTTGTATCATCAAAATATTTAAAAACACCTGTTTCTTTACCGTGATTGAAAACACCCTCGTAGCGCGGACGATTGGTTTCTTTGTGCGTGCCTTTCCACAATCCATGACGGTTGCCATTTGCATCAAATTGATTGATGAGGTCTTGTGCATAAACGGAAAACGAAAGTAAAAACAACAGGATAACGTTTTTCATTGTAATTCTAATTTTTTGTAAAGTTATCAAAAATTTTGACAAAAAAACCCTGACTTTGCAGACAGGGTTTTTGCTTATTTTGAAAAATTATTTTTTCTTTTGTGCGGCTTTTTGAGCTTCTGCTTGCTCCATTAATTCGCGCATTTTTTTCTGAAATTTGCTCTCTTTTTTCTCCTTCGTCTTATTCTCCTGAATTTGAGCATGAATTTTATCTTCTTTCACGATGTAATTTTTAATTACCAACATGATACCAATGGTAATTGAATTGGAAACAAAATAATACAAACTCAATCCAGATGCATAATTATTAAAGAAAAACAACATCATAATTGGCGAAACATAAATCATGATTTTCATGATTTTACCCATATCGGGCATACCTTCTTGCGTGGGTTGGCTCATTACTTGATCACCTGTTGTCATTTTCATATAGAAGAAAATAGCTATAGACGCTAAAATTGGAAACAAACTCACGTGACTTCCATAAAAAGGAATATGAAATGGCAATTGATAAATACTGTCATATGACGATAAATCATCGGCCCATAGGAAGGATTTTTGTCGCAAATCAAACATTGAAGGAAAGAATTGAAACAATGCATAAAAAATAGGCATTTGCAACAAAGCCGGTAAACAACCCGCCATAGGATTCACGCCTGCCTTTGAATACAGTTTCATGGTCTCCTGCTGCTTTTTCATTGGATTGTCTTTGAATTTCTCATTCAATTCAGCGATTTCAGGGCGCAATACTTTCATCTTCGCTTGAGACAGATAGGATTTATAGGTAACAGGCGACATCACAATACGCACCAAAACGGTAAACAAAATAATTGCAATTCCAAAGCTTATGCCTAATCCCGATATCAATCCGAAAACTGGAATGAAAATATAACGGTTGATCCATCCAAAGATACCCCAACCCAAAGGCACAATCTCGTCTAAATTTCTATCATAATCATTTAATATGGTATAATCAGAAGGACCATAATACCAATTCATGTTGTAATTTAATGCACCATTTTTAAAGGCTAATGGAATTTGAGCAGAAAAATTTTTAGTAAATACTGTGTCTTTTTCTTCGTCTTCAACCAAATTATCCGATTTGAATTTAGCCGTTTTAAACTTCGTATCTGTTAATAGAATCGAAGTAAATAAATGCTGTTTAAAAGCAACATAAGAGACATCTTTTGCTTCGTCTTCTGAATCTTTAGCCGCATTTAAATAATCGTCTTTTCCGTCTTCATATTCAAAAACAAGTTCCGTGTATCGATTTTCATACGAAACACTTTTTTCGTTTCTGTAGGTCTTTAATTGCCATTCTAAATCCAATGGTTTAGCCGTATTAACAACTTTTTCTAAGCCTTGTGAACGAATGCCAAAATCCAACATGTATTCGTTAGGTTTCAATACATAACGGTATTCTAAAAATTGATCGGGACCAGCTTTTAATTGAAGTGTTAAGACTTGATTTTTACCTTCAGTTGTTAACTTAGGTTCAAAAAACATGTCTTTTGTATGCAACGTTCTATTGTCTGCCGTATTTAATGTAATATCAAAAGAGGCATTTTTATCCTTTATAATTTGAACGGCTTTTTTAGAGTTTTTCTCAAACTGATCAAATCCTAAAACAGTTGCATCAACGATATAACCACCTTTATTGGAGATTTTAAGCGCTAAAACATCGTTTTTAATTTCGGTTACCGCATCGGTTGCCGATGGAAGTGTTGCAGAATAACCAAACGAACCCAATTGCGCTTGTGCAGCGGCTGTTTGCGTAGAATCTGCTGGAGCTACAATTGTTGTTGCAGTTACAGTCTTTGCTGATTTTGCTTCTTTGGCTTGTTTTTCAACCAGCTCCTTTTTTTCTTTTGCCTTTAATTCTTCTGCTGTTGGTGTGTTTGCATAGAGCATCCATAACAATATCCCAGAAATCAATACAAATCCGATAATCGAATTTAGGTCTAATTTTTTTTCTTCCATCTACTTTTTAGTATTCCGTGTTCCGTATTAAGTGAACCGATTATTTATTTTTATGTTGCACAGCTGCCGCGACAAAACTTACGAAAAGTGGGTGCGGATTAGCAACGGTACTTTTATATTCTGGATGGTATTGAACACCGATAAAGAAAGGATGCGAAGGTATTTCTACAATTTCTACCAACTTTGTATCGGGGTTAATTCCCGAAGCGACCAATCCTGCTTTCTCTAACTCGTTCAAATAGGCTCCGTTGAATTCATAACGGTGACGGTGGCGCTCCATTATCTCGGTGTTGCCATAGATTTTTTGTGCCAGGGTATTTGCTGCAATGCTACATTTCCATGCCCCTAAACGCATCGTTCCGCCTTTGTTTTCTATGTTTTTTTGCTCTTCCATTAAATTAATAACCGGATGAGACGTGTTTTCATTCATTTCAGTTGAATTGGCATCACTGTAACCTAAAACATTACGCGAATACTCAATTACTGCCATTTGCATTCCCAAACAAATTCCGAAAAACGGAATATTATTTTCTCTTGCATACCGCACCGTGTCAATTTTTCCTTCAATTCCACGACCTCCAAAACCTGGTGCCACCAAAATACCGTCCAAATCTTGCAACTGACTGGCAGCCGAATTGGCATCCAAATGTTCGGAATGAATTGAAATCACATTTACTTTGGTTTCATTGGCTGCTCCCGCATGGATGAACGCTTCTAAAATAGACTTGTACGAATCTTGTAATTCTACATATTTTCCTACTAAACCTATATTTACGGTATTTTTTGGGTTTTTCAATCGGAATAAAAACTCATTCCAATTGTTTAAATCGGGTGCATTTTTTTCTGGTAAATCTAATTTTTTTAGGGCAACTTTATCTAAACCTTCTTCCAACATTAAATTAGGCACTTCATAAATAGTTGATGCATCGATAGATTGGATAACCGCTTCTTTTTTCACATTACAAAACAACGCTAATTTCTGACGCAATTCTTGCGAAATTTCATGTTCGGTTCTACACACTAAAATATCGGCTTTGATACCGCTTTCCATCAAGGTTTTAACCGAATGTTGTGTTGGTTTCGTTTTTAATTCTCCGGCAGCAGCCAAATAAGGCACCAACGTTAAATGTATTACGATTCCATTATTTTCACCTAATTCCCAAACTAATTGACGAACAGATTCTATATAAGGCAATGATTCAATATCTCCAACAGTCCCACCAATCTCCGTAATTACAATATCATAATCACCCGATTTTCCAAGCAACTGCATGCGTTCCTTGATTTCGTTGGTAATATGAGGCACGACTTGAACTGTTTTTCCTAAAAATTCACCTCTACGCTCCTTCTCTATAACGGAAAGATATACTCTTCCTGTCGTTACATTATTGGCTTGCGAAGTTGGAACATTTAAAAAACGCTCGTAATGCCCTAAATCCAAATCCGTTTCTGCTCCATCGTCTGTAACATAACATTCCCCGTGTTCATAGGGATTCAAAGTTCCTGGGTCTACATTAATATAGGGATCAAACTTTTGAATGGTCGTTCGGTATCCTCTGGCTTGCAATAATTTGGCTAACGAAGCTGCGATGATTCCTTTCCCTAAAGAAGAAGTCACACCTCCGGTAACAAAAATATACTTAGTTTGGCTCATTGTGTTGGTGTTGTGTTGTTGTTGTTTCTTTAGACCCGCTAAAGTTGTATGTTGTAATAAATAATAATAACGCGCAAAGATAATATTAATTCGTCAATGTGCCAATTAGTCGATGGATCAATTTTGTAATTAAATTGTAAACAATTTATTTTGGTTTTGGAAAGTTTCTACGGATGTTTCGCACCAATTCTTCTAGTCCGTTTAATTTGAGTTCGTGGACCAATTTTAATTGTTCGCCCAATTGCCCTTTTGGAAAGCCTTTATTGGCATACCAAACCACATAATACTCCGGTAAATCAATTAAATGATAACCTTCGTATTTACCAAAAGGCATTTTGGTGTGTGCAAGTTTTACAAGGAGTTCTTGGTTGGTCATTTTTTTGAGGATAAAAAAAGAGAAATGAAGAAAGACTTTAAAACTGTCTCTTTTCTTTTATCTTTCATCTTTGTTCTTTTCTTACTTCCAATTAAAAACAATTTCCTTTTTAATCTCCGGATGTAAACTATAAAAAACCGGGCAAGTCATGGCCGTTCTTTCTAAGATGGTTTTTGTTTTTTCATCGGGATGAATAGTGAAATTAAAAGTGACGTGAATTTCTGTAATTCTTCTTGGTTCGGTTCCCATAATTTTGGTTACTTCTGCGGTAGCACCTGAAAAATCTACATCTAAATCACGGGCTTTGATTCCCATAACGGTAAACATGCAACTGGCCAATCCGTTAGCAACGGTATCGGTTGGAGAAAAAGCTTCTCCTTTTCCGTTGTTATCTAGTGGTGCATCTGAAATAATTTCCGAACCCGATTGCAAATGGATTGAAGACGTACGTAAATCACCCAAATAGGTTACTTTAGATGTGGCCATTATTGAACTTGTTTTATGGTTAAATCGGTATCGTAATACAGCAAATAACAGCCATTATTGGTATTGGCGCCATTTGTATTACCATAATCGAAACTATTCTCTACATAAGCTGTTTTATATTTTGAAACCGAAGTTGCAAAACCTTCTTCTTGACACATGCGCAAAATCGTATCAAACGTGCAATCAAATCCTTTAATCGCTACACTGTTTGGCGCCACATTATTGATTTTTTTGTAGGCCGCCGCAAACAGAAATTCTTCAGGTGTGTCGATGACTTTACTAGCGGCTGGATAGATCATTTTTAATGCCGTTAAATTCTTAATCGGAATTTCCTCAAAATTTAGTGCGTCGTATACTTCATATACCGCCAATTGAATTTCAAATTCTTTTTGCAATCCTTTCAACAGATTCGTAATACTAAGAATCGTACTTGCTTTTTCTATTTCTAACACTACAAAATTGGTTTTTCCTTTGACCAATTGCGATTTGAATTGCGCCACATCAAGAGCTCCTTTATCGGTAAATGCCGCTTGTTTAACCCAAGGGTAGTTTTTGGTCAAATACTCTTTTGAAGCTCCTTTTTTTGTACTAATAATCGCAACAACATTCCCGTTTTTTGCCTTGAAATGTTGGAATAATTTAGCTTTCAATTGGTCTTCCGAAGGAATCGCATAATACAAATTAGGCAACGACAATCCGCGCTCTTTTGATAGAGGAGAAATGACTGGAATATTGTATTTAGAAAGCAGCTGTGCCGTAGTTTCTACAAAGGAATTTTGGAAGGGACCAATTACCGCATCAACTGTTGAAAAATCGTTTTTAGCTATAATTGACGCCACATTGGATGAGTATTTTGAACTTTCCACATCATAAATTTTTACATTGACCGGAATGCCTAATGCCTTAGCCGAATCAATTGCCATTAAAGCACCTGCATAATAATCTAATGTTAGGTTTAAAAATTTATTGGTTTTCAAATGCTCAATTCGGGTTTTGAGCGAATCGTTTTCAATTTTATTGATGTTAAAGGGCATGAACAAAACCAGATTTCTAGTTTTTGTTTTGGAAACCGTTTGCAACAAATCAACTTTTTCTTTGGCTATGACACTTAGCGGAAGTGCATTCTTTTTGGTAGGCAATACCAATTGAATTCCTTCCGACAAGGCGTCTTTTACCGATGGATTTTTAGCTAAAATTGCCTCAACAGTAATTCCGAATTTTCTAGAAATAGCATATAAGGTTTCTCCTTTTTGAACCACGTAGGTGGTATCGTTTGCCGAAGTTACAAGGGCTGGAAAACCATTTTTAGCAGGAATTATCAAGGTTTGATTTTCCTTAATTCCAGTACTGGCTTCCGGATTGAGTTTGAGGATTTCATCGGGTGATATTTCATACTTTTTGGCAATAGCATACAAGGTTTCCCCTTTAGCTACAACATGTGTTACTTGCTTTTGTCCGAAAACAAAAACAAAATTCAAACAAAAAATGAGTACCCAAATCTTTTTCATCCTATCGTATTTATTCCCATTCAATGGTTGCGGGTGGTTTTGAACTAATGTCATAGACCACACGATTGACCCCTCGAACGTTATTAATTATTTCATTTGAAATTTTCATTAAAAACTCATACGGCAAATGTACCCAATCGGCAGTCATACCGTCGGTAGATTCCACTGCGCGTAACGCTACAACTTTTTCATAGGTGCGCTCATCACCCATTACCCCTACACTGTTTACCGGCAATAAGATCGCTCCTGCTTGCCATACTTTATCGTATAATCCGTGTTCTTTTAATCCGTTGATAAAAACAGCATCTACTTCTTGCAAAATAGCTACTTTTTCGGCGGTAATATCGCCTAAAATACGAATCGCTAATCCAGGCCCCGGAAACGGATGACGTCCTAATAATTCATCATCAATCCCTAAGGATTTCCCTACACGACGTACTTCATCTTTGAACAACATTCGCAAAGGCTCTACCACTTTTAATTTCATAAAATCGGGCAAACCGCCTACATTGTGATGCGATTTAATAGTGGCCGAAGGTCCGCCCGTTGCCGAAACAGATTCAATAACATCCGGATATATAGTTCCTTGACCCAACCATTTCACATCGGTCAGTTGGTGTGCTTCATCATCAAAAACTTCGATAAATGCTTTTCCGATCGCTTTTCGTTTGGCTTCTGGATCATCTAAACCCGCTAAGGCATCCAAAAAACGTACCGATGCATCAACTCCTTTTACGTTCAATCCCATTCCTTTGTATTGATCCAATACATTTTGGAATTCGTTTTTACGCAACAATCCGTTGTTTACAAAAATACAGTACAAGTTTTCACCAATGGCTTTATTTAATAATACCGCAGCTACTGTTGAATCGACACCTCCTGAAAGTCCCAACACCACTTTGTCTGTTCCAATTTTCGCTTTCAATTCGGCGACCATATCTTCCACAAATGCATTAGGTGTAAAGGTTTGCTCCACTTTTGCGATTTTCACCAAGAAGTTTTCTAACATTTGTTTTCCATCGGTAGAATGGTAAACCTCTGGGTGAAATTGAATGGCATAAGTCGTTTCGCCTTCAATTTTATATGCTGCATTTGCGACATCTTTTGTACTAGCAATCATGACTCCGTTTGTAGGCAATTTCTTGATGGAATCGGAATGCGACATCCAAACTTGGCTGTTTTCTGAAACGCCTTCCAAAAAGACTTCATGATCTTTAATGAAAGAAAGATTGGCTCTACCGTATTCTCTGGTATTGGAAGCGGCTACTTCGCCCCCTGAAAAATGCGCTAAATATTGTGCCCCATAACAAACAGCTAATAAAGGTTTTATACCTCTAATTTGAGATAAATCGGGATGCAATGCTTCTTCTGATCGAACCGAACATGGACTTCCGCCTAAGATTACTGCTTTATAAGACGATAAATCCGATGGTATTTTATCAAATGGGAAAATTTCACAAAAAATATTCAGTTCTCTTACTCTGCGTGCAATTAATTGGGTGTATTGCGAACCGAAATCTAAAATTAATACGTTGTTCATGGGTGTTGTGTTGTTTTTTTGTTTCAGGTTTCAAGTTTCAAGTTTCAGGTTGCTTATATTTAACTTGAAACAAAAACAACATGAAACATGAAACTATTTTTTAATATTCAAACGTTCCGTATTCCGAAACTATGGTTAATTTTTTTCGATCGGAAGCTTCTACACGACCTACAATTTGTGCATCGATATGAAATGATTTCGAAATTTCAATAATGTCTTGCGCCACTTCAGCGGGAACATACAATTCCATACGGTGACCGCAATTGAAGACCTGATACATTTCTTTCCAATCGGTTTTTGAATTCTCTTGAATCAACTGGAATAAAGGGGGCACTGGAAACAAATTATCCTTAATTACATGAACGTTGTTTACAAAATGTAGGACTTTAGTTTGCGCACCTCCACTGCAATGCACCATACCATGGATTTGATTTGAATTGTATTTTGACAGTATCTTTTTGATCACTGGAGCGTAAGTTCTAGTAGGAGAAAGCACTAATTTTCCGGCATTAATTGGACTATTTTCAACCGAATCTGTCAATTGAGTTTGACCCGAATACACCAATTCACTTGGAACCGAAGCATCAAAACTTTCAGGGTATTTGGCCGCTAAATAGTTAGCAAAAACATCATGTCGCGCCGACGTTAATCCGTTGCTTCCCATTCCACCGTTGTACTCCGTTTCATAGGTTGCTTGACCAAAAGAAGCCAATCCAATAATAACATCACCCGCTTGAATAGTCGCATTATCAATTACATCGGTACGTTTCATGCGAGCCGTAACGGTTGAGTCTACAATAATGGTACGCACCAAATCGCCCACATCGGCGGTTTCACCACCCGTTGAATGTATGGTAACACCGTGTTTTTTCAATTCCGAAATTAGTTCTTCTGTACCGTTGATAATTGCCGAAATAACTTCGGCTGGAATTAAATTTTTATTTCTTCCTATGGTAGAAGAAAGTAAAATATTATCGGTAGCTCCTACACACAATAAATCATCAATATTCATGATTAACGCATCTTGAGCAATGCCTTTCCAAACCGAAAGATCACCGGTTTCTTTCCAATACATATAAGCCAAAGACGATTTTGTACCGGCACCATCGGCATGCATAATAATGCAATATTGGTCATCATTCGTTAAATAATCGGGGATGATTTTACAAAATGCCTGCGGAAACAAACCTTTATCGATGTTTTTTATCGCGAGATGTACATCTTCTTTTGAAGCCGAAACTCCGCGTAAATTATAGCGATTGCTAGTATCAGAACTCATGAATATATTGTGTTGTTGTTGTCCTGCAAAGATAGTTTTAAAATTTAGAATTTTGAAGTCTCTCTTTAGAAAAAATTAGATTTTTATCACATAAATTCCGTCTACCACTTCAGAAGTCTGTTGGGGTGTTTGAATGTTTTCTATAGTATATGTAGTATAACATTCTTCAACTTTTTCTGAAACATCGTGTGTAATGCTAATTTCACTAAAAGCTGATGATTCCTCATTTGACAACGTTATCATCAAAGAATTATTGGTCAAATTTCGAGTATCAGGAAACACTTGAATCAAATTTGAATGAGAAATGAAACGAAACGGAATTGCTTCCCCTTCTGAATCTACTATGCTAATTTGTGTGGGCAAAAACGTTTCATTTTCAAAAACATTTTGCAGGGAATAATTCCCAATAACATTCACAAAAAAGGAAGCCGGTGTGGCCCGATCGCCTTCCAAACATTTATCACAACTCATGTTTGCGAACAAGCCCAACAAAAGTACAAAGTACGTTATCTTTTTCATAGGTATATTTATTTGCTTAGTATTTCGATTTCTACACGTCTGTTCGCAGCTGCCTGCACTTCGTTTGCCTCAGGAATTGGAAAAATGGGTTGCGACACACCAAATCCTTTGGTTTGGATGCGCTTTTGCGGAATACCATTAAACACTAAAAAACGCTTGATTTGTTTCGCCCGATCGGACGACAAATTGCGATAATCTTTATCAATACAACAAATATGACCCTGGATCTCGATTTTAAGATTTTCGTTATTTTGCAATACGAAGAGTAAATCATATAGAGCACCTTGCGATTCGGGCACCGTAGCAAACGTATTTTGGTAAAAATTAATGTTTTTCAATACAATTTTTGTTCCCACCTTGGCCCATTTCACTTTTTCAGCTAAGGATGCATTCTCGGGAAGAGGCGGCACATCTATTGGGGTAACTATCCCTAAGATTTCATTTTCTTTATACACCTCTTTTTCTGTTAAAAAATGTAGGGTTGCTTTTCGATTTTCGGCTTTATTGATAGAGGTAGCACCTTTTTCGCCCAAAGAAATGCTTTTATAATCGGATCTGATGTTGATTTTTCCATTGACTTGATCAAAAACATAGCGCACCCTTTTTTGCGACAAGGTATCGTTATAACCTATTGATCCTACTTCGTCGGTCGAACCCGTTATCGATAAAATTTTTGATGTTTTATTCTGGGCTATCCAATCGTGCAATTTGGTCAATTCGGCAGGATGCAATTCAAATTTATTGGTATCAAAATACACCGTGAATTGCTCTTGCGAAAAGCCACAAAAACCGATACAAAAAAACAGTACAAATCCGAAATATTTCATTAGGCTATTTTAGACGCAATATAAGATAAAATTACCAAATTTAATTTTCAATAATTTCAATTTCAACTCGGCGGTTTTCGTTGCGTTCTTCTTCGGAGTTTTCGGGAATTTTATGAATAGGATGCAAACTCCCGAAGCTTTTATATTGCAATCGGTTTTTATCAATTCCATTGGCTACCAAATACGTATAAACTGTTACTGCTCTTGCTTTTGCCGTATCTTCAAGATCTATTACTACTTGGCAACAAATATGACCTTGGATCTCGATTTTTAATTTTGGATTGGCTCGCATGATGGCTAATAATTCTTCAACTACAGGTCTGGATTCTGGGCGCAATATTCCCGAACGGTTATAAAAATATAGGTTTTTTAAAATGAGCTTATCGCCTACTTTGGCATTAGAAACCTGACTAATTAAATTGGCTGCAACTCCCTTTTCCTGAGTTTCTGAAGGGATTTCTGTATAAAAAATATCCACTTTACGATTTAAAGCCAAATTGGGATCTTGCACAAAATTTTCGCCTTGACCTATGATTTCAGTAACTTTTTGACCGGTACTTTTTTCAATTAAATGGAATAAAAATTCGGTTCTTTTCAACGACAATCGATCATTATACGCAGTAGAAGCTCTTGCATCACAATAACCTATGAGTTTAATAAATGTAACCTTTTTATTTCTAAAGAAATCATCAAAACGAATCAACTCGCTTGCTTTTAATTGGGCTTCATCTGTATCAAAATAAACCGTAAATTTCATTTGTCCGTAAGAAACCGAACATAAAGACAAGCACAAGAACAATAGGTTTTTCATAACGTAAAAATTTGGTCTACCGAAAATAACACTTTTTTTTGATGCATTTAGGAGATGCCTACTTTTTTATTTTACAGCATTGATTAATGATTCGGATCGTGTGACGCGTAGTACGATTTTAAAACCTACCCATAATGAACCGTCCTAAAATAAAAAATCCCGATGTAACTCGGGATTCTATCTTCATTCTATTTTCTAAACGCTTAGTTTTTCACCGGAATATTTTCTAAAATTTCCAACACAAACTTCCAAAATTTCTGAGACGATTTAATCGATGCTCTCTCATCTGGGCTGTGTGCGCCGTGGATAGTAGGTCCGAACGAAATCATGTCCATATTGGGATAATTCGTACCTAGAATACCACATTCTAATCCGGCATGACACGCCACTACTTTTGGTGCTGATCCGTTTTGTTTTTCGTAAATTGAAGTCAGAACGTCTAAAATTTCAGAGTTTACGTTTGGTGTCCAACCGGGATAACTTCCGCCAAATTCTACTTCGCAACCAAACAATTCATAAGCCGAACGCAAGCTATTTGCTAAATCCATTTTAGAACTTTCCACGGATGAACGTGTTAAATTCTGAATCGAAATGTGTCCGTCTTTCACAATCACACGGGCAATATTATTCGAAGTTTCTACCAAGTCTTCCATATCGGCCGACATTCTATACACGCCATTGTGTGCCGCATAGATCGCTCGTAATAAACCTTCTTGTACGCCTAAATCCATTACTTTCGCTGGAACCATATCGTTTTTAATGATCTCAATGGTTAAATTAGGTTCCATCGTTTTGAATTCGGTTTTGATATCGCCAATAACTTCTTGCATGTCAAACACAAAGGCTTCATCATACATTTCGGCAATAATAACTTTCGCCACACTTTCTCTCGGAATCGCATTGCGCAAACTTCCACCCAAAATTTCAGCAATTTGCAACCCAAAATTCTCAAATCCGTCAAACAACAAACGGTTCATGATTTTATTGGCATTCCCCAATCCTTTGTGAATATCCATTCCTGAGTGCCCACCTTGTAAACCTTTTACCGTAATGGTATACCCCACAGAACCTTCAGGCGTTTCTTCTTCGTTGTAACTTCTAGTAGCGGTTACGTCAATTCCACCCGCACAACCAATGTCGATCTCGTCGTCTTCTTCGGTATCTAAATTCAATAAAATTTCTCCTTTTAGTAGGCCACCTTTTAAATTTAAAGCACCGGTCATTCCAGTTTCTTCATCAATCGTAAACAAGGCTTCAATAGCAGGGTGTTTAATGGTGTTTGATTCTAAAATTGCCATAATCATTGCTACTCCCAAGCCATTGTCGGCTCCAAGCGTTGTTCCGCGGGCACGAACCCAATCACCATCGACATACATATCAATTCCTTGGGTATCAAAATCAAAAGTAGTATCGTTATTTTTTTGGTGTACCATGTCCAAATGCCCTTGAAGGACAATTGGTTTGCGGTTTTCCATTCCGGGAGTTGCAGGCTTGCGAATGATTACGTTTCTGATTTCGTCTTCAAATGTTTCAAGTCCTAAACTGGTACCGAAATTCTTCATGAATTCAATCACACGTTCTTCTTTTTTAGACGGACGAGGTACCGCATTCAAATCGGCAAATTTATTCCAAAGCGGTTTGGGCTCCAGATTTCTAATTTCTTGGCTCATATTTTTTTTGTTTCAAGTTTCAAGTTTCAGAAAACAAAGTTACAAAGTAAAATTGCTTTACAAATTGATTTGTGATTATATTTACCTTTTAAAAAGTGCTGTGAAAAGAAAATACATCCTTCCATTATTCCTAATCCTACAAATTATCGTAGTAAAATCGATAGGTATGTTTCCCGAAGCTGTGGAAATTTGGTACAGCAAAGGCTTATATCCCCTTTTGGCACATACTTTCCGAACGGCATGGGGTGGTTTGCCCTTTTCGTTTGGCGATGTGCTTTATTTTATCGTGATAGGATTCTTAATTCGATGGATTTGGAAACACCGAGTTGGTTTTTTTACCGAATGGAAAAATAACGGATGGGCCATTTTGAGTTGGATTTCGATGTTTTATTTTTTCTTCCATTTGCTTTGGGGCATGAACTATTACCGGGTTCCGTTGCACGAAAAACTACAGCTAAACAAAGACTATTCGGTAGAACAATTGCGCATTTTTACTGAAAAAATGTTGGTCAAAACCAATGAACTGCAATTGCAAATCACAAAAAATGATGCTGTAGCTGTAGTAATTCCCTATTCGGATGCGGAAATTTACAATTTAGCCGTAAAAGGATACCAAAAACTACCACGCGATTTAAACGAATTCCATTACGAAAACCAAAGTATTAAAAACTCTTTATTTAGTTTGCCTTTAAGTTATATGGGATTTGGTGGTTATTTTAATCCATTTACCCATGAGGCCCAAGTCAATAATTTGAAACCCAAATATACATCGCCATTAACTACCTGTCATGAAATGGCCCATCAAACTGGAATTGGTAGCGAAAGTGAATGCAATTTCATCGGATTTGTTACGGCCAGTAATCACGACGATTTGTATTTTCAATATTCGGCATATAGTTTTGCTCTGCGCTATGCCATTTCCAATTTAGAAGCTTTTAAAGAGGGCAGTTCCAAACCATTTTTAGAAAAAATGAATAGGGGCGTTTTGAAGAATTTTGAGCAAAGTGAGTTGTTTTGGGCACAACACAATACCCCAATAAACACTTTTTTTGAGTGGTTTTATGACAAGTTCTTAAAAGCCAACCAACAAAAAGAAGGTATGGAAAGTTACAGTAAATTTATTGGACTCGTTATTGGTTACGAAAAAATGTAACAAAATTAGCCATTCAACTACCAATGAGTATGAAATCAGAATCGGAAGCACTTTTTGTCAAACAACTGAAAGAAAATCAGAATATAATCCACAAGATTTGTCGGTTATATACTACTGATGCCGATGCGCATAAAGATCTGTTTCAAGAAATTACCATTCAATTATGGAAGGCATTTCCTAATTTTAGAGGGGATTCAAAATTTACTACTTGGGCCTACCGCGTGGGCTTAAACACTGCCATTACCTTATACCGAAAAAAGAAAAGGACTATTGATATAATTGAATTTGACAGTACGTTTCATAGGGTTACCCAAGAAGAATATAATTTTGAAGATGAAGAAAAATTAAAATTACTGTACAGTGCGATTAGCGAACTAAATGACATTGAAAAAGCACTGGTTTTCCTGTATTTAGAAGATAAAGATTATACTGAAATCTCAGAAACATTAGGAATTACAGAAGTGAATGCACGGGTAAAAATGAATCGTGTGAAGGGAAAATTAAAAAAAATATTAAATCCGTAACTATGGATGTTTTAGACCTATTAAAAAAAGACTGGAAGAAAAAGGAACACACCTTTGATCAAGTCTCTGAAAACGAAATTTACAGCATGTTGCACAAAAGGTCATCTTCGATCGTGAAGTGGATCTTAATCATCAGCATACTCGAATTTGTGATTTTGAACGGATTGGGCTTCGTAATTTCAAATAAAGAGATTGAAAATTTTGAAAAGCTACACCCGTATTTGAACCTTGTTGAAAAAGCCAATTATTTTATTTTATTGGGCTTCATCTACCTTTTTTATAAAAATTATAAAAGCATCAGTGTGATGGATTCGTCCAAAAAACTGTTACAAGATATTTTTAAAACCCGAAAAACAGTCAATTTCTATATTTATTGGAATATCTTTATCAGTTGTTTTTTAGGAACATTTGGTGTAATTGATGGCTTCAACAAAGGAATTGGAGCGAGCAACAGTTCGAATGCCGACATTTCCACATTGGCGTATGTGCTAATTTTTGGAATCAGTTTGTTGTTGGTTTTTGGTCTTATCATTGGTTTTTACAAATTACTCTACGGCATATTATTGCACCGTTTGAACAAAAATTACAAAGAGCTCCAAAAAATGGACCTATAAAAAAAAGGGTATTGAATTGTTCAATACCCTTTTTTTTTATTCTTTAAACTACTAATAACGCCACATACGTTCTTTATCTAATTTCGCTTTTTCTTCCAATTCTTCAGCGGGTAGCACTTTTAGTAAGGAAGGATGTTGCTCAATTGCAAATTCAATCATTTCCACTACATCTTCTACTGTAGCGGTTTCATAATCAATATTTAAAGGTTCTTTAATCACCATAGACTGTAGGATCCCTTTCTTTTTTATCAGCAATCCTTTGCGATCAAACGAACGTCTGAAGCCATCGATTACAATGGGAACCACGATAGGTTTGTGTTGTAAAATAATATGAGCTGTACCTTTTCGAACGGGTTTAAAAGATCGCGTAGTTCCTTGTGGAAACGTAATGACCCAACCGTCTTCAAGGGCTATTTTAATGTTTTCAGTATCGTTTGGATTGACCTCTTTTTTTTCATCCACATCTTTACCTTTGGCCCTCCATGTGCGTTCCACAGTAATGGCTCCGGCATAGGCTAAAATACGAGGCAACCAACCTTCTTCCATGGTTTCCTTAGCAGCAACATAATACAAATTGAGCTTTGGATTCCACAAATAAAATACGTTCTTAATGTTGTTTTCTCTTCCTTTCAAACTGGCATTAAACACATGAAACATGGCCACCACATCAGCAAAATAGGTTTGGTGGTTCGAGATAAACAGAACATTGGTATCGGGCAAACTCCGAATGACTTCCGAACCTTCAATTTGCAACGTATTGAAACTCTTGTAGCGTCGATGGGTTAAAAACCCGGCGATGCGAATCAACCACGTTTTTAAAAATAAAATATGTCCGAAAGGATTTCTTTTAAACAATCCCATAGTTTGTTACGATTTTACAAAAATAAGTAGGCAAATGTACTAAAATCGAGCATTTTAAAAAGCAAAAATGGATAAAATCACAAATTATCGATTGACTATTAAATAATTTCATGTACTAACGCGATAAGGCATTCGTAATGACTTCTTTTAATTCGCTCATCATCATTGCAGTAGCACCCCAAACAATATACTTATCCACCTGAAAAGCAGGCACTTCAATAGCAGTGGCATAGGAAGTAGACATCGTTACTTTTGTTAGGCTTTGCTCATCCAAAAAATCAACTAAAGAAAATTCCAACACTTTTTTAACCTCCTTAGGATCGGGTATAAATGTCAACTCTTCGTGGGCTACTCCCATAAAGGGTGCTACTAAAAAATTACTGGGTGGAATATAAATTTCACTAAACGCTTTAAGTAATTGAATTTGATGCGGCGCTATACCAACTTCTTCATGGGTTTCACGCAATGCCGTTTCGGCCAAATTAGCATCGGATAATTCTACCTTCCCTCCCGGAAACCCAATCTGTGACGAATGCACACCGGGATAGGAATTTCGAACAATCAAAGCCAAATGGGTAATCTCATTTCTGGGATAAAACAACATTAATACGGCGGCTTTTTTAGGGTTTTTATCCAAATAATGGGTTTCATCCATATAAGAAACACGTTCTAAAGGCGCCATTTTTAGATGTGCGTCTCTAGAAAGCAGCATTTCTTTTTCTATCTTTGGCAGGTGTTTAACAAAATCCGTAAAAAGCATACTGTTGCGATTAATTCATTTAAAGATAATGAATTTTAGCAGCGTAATCCAACTTAAATTAATATTATGTTCAGTAAAGAAGAAGCGCTACAAATAAAAAAGGATTTTTGGATCGCATTTGCCGAAGCCTATCCTAGAAAATGGTTGCTTTATAACACCAAGATCAAAGATGTAACGTTTAAATTTTATGTCGATAATAAAAAAGCTCAAGTGCTATTGGATATCGAACCCAAAGATGAAGAAAAACGTAAAATTTACTTTGAGAAAGTATTTTCGTTAAAAACCATTTTAATGGAAGAGTATCTTGAAGAAGCTATTTTTGAGCGAAATTATTATTTGGAAAGTGGCAAAATCATCAGCCGTATTTGGGTTGAAAAAACAGGCATCAGCATAAACAACAAAAACACTTGGGAAACGATTTTTGCGTTTTTTAATGAAAATATGGATGCTTTTGAGCGGTTTTTCTATGAAAATGAAGATTATATTAAGGATCTAGAAATTAACACTTAGTGCCCACTATTTTATATCTTGTTTAACCGAGATATTGTTGTACTTCAATTATATTTGAATAAAAATAGCCTTCATGAGAAATCTAGCTGTTATCCTTGTCATTAGTATAGTGTACTCCTGTACCGTTCAAAACAAAAAACCAACAACTATGAATACTGCTGTAAAAAAAACAGAAGCTGAATGGAAAGCCCAACTTTCTGAAATGGAATATGAAGTGTTGAGAAACAAAGGCACAGAAAGACCTTTCACTGGCGTTTATCACGATCATTTTGAAACTGGTAAGTATGTTTGTGCCGGTTGTGGAAATGATTTATTTACATCCGATACCAAATTTGACTCACACTGTGGGTGGCCTTCTTTTGATGAAGCCATTAAAGGTTCGGTTATCTATAAAAAAGACACCAGCTATGGCATGGAGCGCATCGAAGTTATGTGTGCAAAATGCGAAGGACACTTAGGGCACGTTTTTGAAGACGGTCCCGCTGAAACTACAGGACAACGCTACTGCACCAATTCTGTTTCCATCAAATTTGTTCCTACTGCAAAAAAATAATACCACATCATCCACATACATAATCCGACTTCCTGGTCGGATTTTTTTTTGAAGCATACCAACTGTGCTTTATTAACGAGTCGTCGTGTGTTCCGTTGTAGTCCCTTCGGGCGCTGCCACTCCACCCACGGCTATACTTGACGGTTTGCATTGCAATACCGATAGCGCGGATTTGTAATCCGTGTCCACAAAGAGCATAAAAATATAATACTATTCTTATACCAATCAAAAAAGGCGGCGAACCGACCCGCCTTGGCGGGGAACACGGCGCACCTATAAAAAAAGTAACCCCAGCTTAAAAAGCTGGGGTTACTAAAAAAAGGCGGCGACACGAACGCAGTGACTGCGCCGAACCGCTTGAAAACAAAAAAACCTGTTTTGTTAGAAACAGGCTTTTCAAAAGACTCGAGGGCTATGCCCGACTGAGCGAAGCTAAAGGCGGCGACTCGAGCTTGCGAACAGGCGAAGCACATACTCTCCCATCACGCCTAGGCGGACAGTACCATCTGCGCAATCGTCC